>Ga0182741_1000535_pt1 | contig 56531 bp, 54 predicted proteins | sample eDN5th37CBELigOP_FD_128874 | JGI IMG/M metagenome (GOLD analysis project Ga0182741, IMG submission 128874) | Enriched Organic Plus compost microbial communities from Emeryville, California, USA - eDNA 5th pass 37_C BE-Lig OP (version 2) (version 2) ... | reverse complement strand
GACGATCTGGGCGGCGCGCATCGACGCGGCGATCAAGGAAGGCGCGCCTTACGAGTACATCCTGAACGACGCGGTGATGGACGTGGAATGTCTGGTCGTGCCGAAGAACTCGCCGAACCGCGAAGGCGCCATGCGCCTGATCAACCATCTGCTCGATCCGAAGTACCAGGCCAATCTTCCCGACCACATTCCCTATGGCCCGATGAACCAGGACGCCTTCAAGTCCGGTCTCATCTCACCGGAGAAGGCCGCGAAGGTCGTCACGAGCACCGAGAACATCGCCAAGCAACTCATCACGGATGCCGCGTACTGGGCTCAGCATCAGAATGAAGCTCAGACCAAGTGGGACAAGGTCATGATGCAATAGGATTCGTCCTCGCGACTCACAGGGCGTCCGGAACACAGCCGGGCGCCTTTTTTTATGGGATGGGCTTCGGCCCGCACTTCCTCTCACATCGCCCCGTCAGGCGAACCGCTTGTTTTCAGGCGAACCGCTTGGCGCCGATCACACACAGGACGACGAGGCCGGTGGCCGCGATCATCGTCCAGGCGACCGGCTCATGCAGCAGAAGGCTCGCCAGCGCCAGACCGAAGAAGGGCTGGAGCAGTTGCAGTTGCCCGACGCCCGCGATGCCCCCGAGCGCAAGGCCGCGATACCAGAAGACGAACCCGACCAGCATGCTGAACACGGAGACATAGGCGAGCCCGAGCCAGGCCGGGCTGCCGATCCCGCTCCAGGATCCCGGCAGCGTGACCAGCGCCACGGCCGCCATCATCGGCGAAGCCAGAAGCAGAGCCCATGAGATGACCTGCCAGCCGCCCAGCCTTCGCGACAGGGTCGCACCCTCGGCATAGCCGAGGCCGCACAGCAGGATCGCGGCCACCATCAACAGATCACCTTGGAGCGATCCGGCGCCGCTGTTGTAGAGCGCGAACCCCGCGACCGTCGCGGCGCCCAGGCTCGAGAAAATCCAGAAGACGGGCTTTGGCCGCTCGCCACCGCGCAGCACACCGAAGATGGCCGTCGCGAGCGGCAGGAGGCCTACGAACACGATGGAATGGGCTGCGGTGATGTGCTGGAGCGCGAGCGCCGTCAGCAATGGAAAGCTCACCACGACACCGAGCGCCACAACGGCCAGAGAGCCGAGATCGCTTCGCCCTGGCCGGACCGGCCGCAGCAACAGGAGGAAGGCGGTCCCGAGGAGCGCGGCGATGACGGCACGGGCCGAAGTCAGAAACAGGGGAGAAAAGTCGCCGACAGCCACCCGCGTGGCCGGCAGCGAGCCGCTGAAGATGATGACTCCCAGGAGGCCGCTGCCCCACCCTTGCGCCGTTCGATCCATGTGACCTTCCTTTCGCAAGGGACCTTAGAATTCCAGGGCTGGCGGGGACAGGGGCAATGCCATACGATTTCACAAAGCTGTATTGGTATGGACGCCCACACAATCTGCGGAGCGCACATGAAGGACGAAGAGTACACCCGCACGGGCGAGGTGATGGCGGCGATCCGATCCAAGATCGCGGGTCGCACTCTCGCGTCAGGTGATCGCCTGCCGTCGATCCGGGGTTTCGCCGCGGCCATGGGCGTATCGCCGTCCACCGTGGTGGAGGCCTATGATCGGCTTGCGGCAGAGGGCCTGATCCGCGCCCGGCGAGGGTCCGGCTTCTACGTCGCCCGCACGGGCCTGCCACCCCTCGCGCTGGCCGAGGCGGAGCCGCGGCTCGACCGGGCGGTCGATCCGTTCTGGGTGTCGCGGCAGTCGCTCGATGCCGATCCCGTGGTGCTGAAGCCCGGCTGCGGCTGGCTGCCGGCGGAGTGGATGCCGAATGACGCGCTTCGCCGCGCCATGCGCGCCCTCGCGCGGCGGGAGGATGCGGTGCTTGCCGATTACGGCACGACGCGTGGCTCGCCGGCCCTGCGCCGGCTGCTTCTCGGCCGGTTCGCCGAGGAAGGGATCGAGCTGTCATCCGATCAGATCATGCTCACCGGTTCGGGGACGCAGGCCATCGACCTGATCTGCCGCTTCCTGTTGAGGCCTGGCGACACGGTGGTGGTGGATGACCCCTGCTACTTCAATTTCCAGGCGCTGCTTCGGGCGCACCAGGTCAGGATCGTCGGCGTGCCCTACACGGCCGCCGGACCCGATGTTGCGGTCTTCGAGACGATCCTGACCACAGAGAAGCCGCGCCTCTACATCACCAATTCAGCGCTCCACAACCCGACCGGCGCCACCCTCTCACCGCAGACCGCTCACAGGCTCCTGAGCGCAGCCTCGGCTCACGACGTGACGATCGTCGAGGACGACATCTTTGCCGATTTCGAGCCGGAGCCCTCCCCCCGCCTCGCGGTGCTCGATGGGCTCGCCCGTGTCATTCGCATCGGCAGCTTTTCGAAGACGCTGTCCGCCTCGATCCGCTGCGGCTATATCGCCGCGCGGGCCGACTGGATCGAAGGTCTCGTGGATCTCCAGGTTGCGACATGCTTCGGCGGGCCGAGCCCGGTCGCGACCGAGCTGATCGCCGGCGTTCTCGCAGGCGGCGGCTATCGCAAGCACATGGAGGAGTTGCGCCAGCGCCTTGCGCGGGCCCGCCGTGAGACGGCAGCCCGGTTGGAGCCCCTCGGCATCAGGCCCTGGCTCATGCCGCGCGGCGGCTTCTATCTCTGGTGCCGTCTGCCGGACGACCAGGATTCGACGGAACTCGCCCGTCTGGCCATGGAAGAGAACGTGGTTCTCGCGCCGGGCAATGTGTTCAGCGTCTCGCAGACGGCCACGCCCTTTCTCCGCATCAACGTGGCGCAGTCAGGCGACCCGCGCATCGTCGCGGTTCTCGCGCGGATCATGAAGTCCCGGCGATTGGGATGAAAACTTACGGTCCCTGTCATTTGCATTCGGACCGTTCGACATGCTGCCGCGGCCCGAAGCCGCGAGAAGGCGGCACGCACGGACGCAGCCGCCACCTCGTCGCGCCGGGGCATCATCATCCGGCGAGCGGCTCACGGACCGGGAACTTCCGCGGCCGGCCTGTCGACCGGGGTGGCATCCTCTGACCGGGATGCCGCTTCGCCGTTCATGGCTCTGCGCTGATCCGCCATCTCGCTCACGGCGCTGCGCAGGGCGGGATGACGCGCCATGAACTGATTGAAGGCGCGCTTCTCCAGAAAGAGGAACTCGCAATAGTCGATCGCCGTCACGTCGGCGTTGCGGCGGGCATCGTCGACCAGCGCCATTTCCCCGAAGAACGTTCCCGGATCGAGCCTGATCTTTTGGTCGCCCACTGAGACCTCCACGGCGCCGGAGGAGATGAAGTACATCCCGTCCGGTCGATCCCCGCGCCGTATCACCCGCTCGCCCGGGACTGCGGATTTGGGGCGGAACAGAAAAAGCAGCTCTTCCCGATCATTCCGGCTCACCAGGTTCAGGACCGGGAATCGCTCCAGCAGGGAATGCACCTCCAGTTCCTGAGCCCGCTCGCGCTCCTCGTTCCGGAGGCGGTTCGCCGCGAGCTCCGCTTCGAGGGCCTGATACCGGGCGAAGCCGAAATCCGTCGCTCGCGACGGGGTGTCGATGCGAAGCCGCTTCCTGAGCTTGTTCACCACCTGGAACGTCAACGGGTTCAGTGTGATGGACAACAGGGCTCCGGCCAGGATCAGATCACGGCCCTCGCTCGGCAGCAGACCGAGCGAGACCCCGAGCCCTGCGAGGATGAACGAGAATTCTCCGATCTGCGCTAGGCTCGCGGCGACCAGCAGGCCCATGTCCAGCGGATAGCGCAGGGCAGCGACGATGCCGAGGGCGATGAGCCCCTTTCCGACGACGATCATTGCAACCACCAGAAGCACAGACAACGGATCACGGATCAGCACCATCGGATCGAACAGCATGCCGACCGAGACGAAGAACAGGACGGAGAATGCATCCTGCAGCGGCAGCGACTCCGTTGCCGCGCGATGACTGAACCGCGACTCGCTCAGCACCACGCCGGCGAAGAAAGCGCCGAGGGCGAAGGAGACGCCGAAGAGCTTCGCCGAGCCATAGGCAATACCGATCGCCAGCGCGAGCACCGACAGCGTGAAGAGCTCGCGGCTTCCGGTCCGGGCCACCTGCTTCAGCAGGTGCGGGACGACCTTCGGCCCGAGCAGGATCGCCAGCGCGACGAAGATGCCGACCTTGCCGAGGGTCGTCGCCAATGCGAGCAGGACGGGTTCGTCGGCTCCCGGCACACCGTGAGCGCCGGATGAAACGGCCGCATGCCCGCCCAGAATCTCGGCCAGGGCCGGGAGCAGGACAAGCGTCAGGACCATGACGAGATCCTCGACGATGAGCCAGCCGACCGCTACCCGGCCATTCGCGCTCTGGAGCAGGTTGTGCTCTTCGAGAGCCCTCAGCAGCACGACGGTGCTCGCGACCGAAAGCGTCACCCCTAGGACGATCCCCTGCCCCAGGGGCCAGCCCCAGAAATGGGTGAGACCTGCACCGGCGGTCGTGGCAAGGATGATCTGGCCCACGGCCCCGGGAATGGCGATGCGGCGCACGGCCATGAGATCCCTGACCGAGAAATGGAGCCCGACCCCGAACATGAGCAGGATCACGCCCATCTCCGCCAGCTCGGCGGCGAGCGTTCCATCCGCCACGAAACCCGGCGTGAAAGGCCCCGCCGCAATCCCCGCGACCAGATACCCGACGAGGGGCGGCAGGCGAAGGCGGTCCGCAACGTAGCCGAAGGCGAAGGCAAGGACGAAGCAGATGGCGATGGTGGCGATGAACGTGGCTTCGTGCATGGGACAAACCGATTAGGTGGTTCCAGGTGCTCTGCGAAAAGCGCCACTTGGGCCGCCAACGCCATCGGGGAAGATGGTTTGTTACGCCCGTCTGCGCAACCTGCCGCTATGACTACCCCTGTCTTGCCCCATGAGAATCCGCCAGGCACCGGTCCCACTCGGGCGTGCCCCCAAAACGGTCGACAAGGGTATCGATCAGGACCCGGACCTTGGCCGGGACATAGGAGCCGGGTGGCCGCACGACATGGACGGCAATTTCGGGACCCGCGTGATCCCGCAGGAGAGGCTCGAGGGCCCCGCTCACGATGGCGTCCGACACCAGGAACGACGGAAGATACGCGATCCCGAGCCCGGAGACGGCCCATTGGAGGATAGCTTCACCGCTGTCGGTCCTCAGGCGCCCCTCGGGCCGAATCGACACCCAGCGCTTGCCCAGCCGGAACGGCCATTCCGGCACGAGGCTTCCCGTGTAGATCAGGCATTCATGCGAGGCGAGATCCTGCGGCGTGCCCGGCCGCCCGTGACGGGCCAGATAATCGGGACTTGCAACCAGCACCGCGCGAACAGGCGCGATCCGGCGCGCGACGAGGCTGGAATCGCCGAGGGAGCCGATCCGGATCGCAGCGTCGTACCGCTCCCCGATCAGATCCACGACCCGGTCGGTGTAGGAAACGTCCAGCTCGAGCGCGGGATGGAGCCGTGCCAGGTCTCCCAGAACCGGCGCCAGATGCCGGATGCCGAAGGCCAAGGGGGCGGAGAGGCGCAGGCGTCCGCGAACCGACTGCCCGTGCTGCGCGACGGCGTCTCGCGCTTCCTCGATCTCGGACAGGATCCGGTCGCACCGGGCCTTGAACTCGGCGCCCGCTTCCGTCGGGATGATGCCGCGCGTGGTTCGGGTGAGAAGGCGCGTCCCGAGCTCCGCCTCAAGGCGCGTGATCCGACGGCTGACGATCGATTTGGAGACGCCCAGGCGCGCCGCGGCCCGGTTGAGGCCGCCACTGTCCACGACCTCCACGAAGCTCCTCAGGTCATCCAGATCGTTCAGGATGGTGTTCCTCCATGCGCAACAGCATGGTGCCGATTATGCGGCTTATGCTGCATTTCATGAACCACTAAATCGGAGGGACCGCAATGATCGAAACCAGCGATCGAACCCTTGGAGGGATTGTCCCATGTCCACCGCTCTCGTCATCACCAGCAGCGCGCTCGGCGAAGCCTCCGTCTCCAACCAGCTCGTCGAGGAAACCGTTGCCCAGCTGCGCTCGCAGGATCCCACCCTGCGGATCATCGCCCGCGATCTCGGACGCGACCCGGTCCCGCACCTGACCATCGACTCCGCGACGGCACTGCGCGGCGGCGAGCCCGGCAACGAGGCCCAGTCCGCCGCCCGGACCCTGTCGGACGGCTTGATCGCCGAGATCAAGGCCGCCGATCTCATCGTCATCGGAGCGCCCATGTACAATTTCGGCATGCCCTCGACCCTGAAGGCCTGGTTCGATTACATCCTGCGGGCCGGTGTCACGTTCAGGTACAGCGAGAGCGGCCCCGAAGGCCTCCTCAAGGGCAAGCGCGCTTTTGTCGTCGAGAGTCGCGGCGGGCTCTACAGCGAGGGCCCCGCACAGGTCATGGACTCGCAGGAGCCCCACCTGCGGACCCTTCTCGGCTTCATGGGCATCACCGACGTGATCTTCCTGCGGGCGGAGAAGCTGGCCTTCGGACCGGAGGCGCGCGATCACGCCATCGCGGCCGTGCGCCGGCAGATCACGGACACGATCGGCGGAACCTGCCGCAAGGCGGCCTAGCGCATCGCACAGACCCAGCGGGCCGCGATTGGCGCTCGTCATCGAGCCGTGCGAGACTTTTCCGGCGGATGTGATTCATCTTGAAGACGCGAGCGAAAGAGCATGGCGAAGACGGCGACGATCCCGGCCACGAAGGGCAGCGCGGCGGAGGCCCCTGAAACCTCCCCTTCCCGCCTCATCGACGCGAAGATCGCGGAGCTGAACGACTGGCGCGGCGCGACTCTGGCGAGGGTACGCGCGCTCATTCGGGAAGCGGATCCCGACGTGGTCGAGACCTGGAAATGGCGCGGTGTTCCCGTCTGGGAACATGACGGGATCATTTGTACGGGCGAGACCTACAAGAGCGTCGTGAAGCTGACCTTCGCCAAGGGTGCTGCGCTCGATGATCCCTCGCGCCTCTTCAACGCCAGCCTCGAGGGCAATACGCGGCGCGCCATCGACCTCCGCGAGGGCGAGGCGCTCGACGAGGAGGCGTTCAAGGCGCTCATCCGCGCCGCCGTGGCGCTGAACACCTCCTCGAGCCCGAAGCGGGCGGGACGAACGTCAGCCCGCACCGCCTGAGCCCGGCCGCCTCATGCGGCCTGCGTCACCGGAGGATCCGCAGGCTGCTCGTCACGCATCCGATCACCGACAGAATGGCCGCCAGCCACAGGATCAGAGCCGTCGGGTTTTCCGGAGCCAGGCCGAACAGAACAGCGGCGAGAGCCGCGCCCAGAGACTGCCCCAGCAGCCGCGCCGAGGACTGCATCCCGCTCGCACCGCCGCTGCGCTCCGGCGGCGCGCTGGTGATGATGACCTTGTTGTTCGGAGACTGGAACAGGCCGAAGCCCAGGCCACAGATCGTCAGCTTCCAGATGATGTCCGCCATCGAGGCATTGTCCGGCAGAACGGCAAGGAGGGCGAGGCCGACAGCCTGGATGCCCAGGCCGACGCCCCCCAGGAGGCCGGGAGAGACGCGATCGGCCAGGCGGCCCGCAATGGGAGCGGCCACGGCAATCGCGAGCGGCCATGGCGTCATGAGCAGGCCGGTCTCGGTGACGCTGCGCCCCAGTTCATCGTGGAAATAGAAGGGCAGTGCCAGATAGGCGAGCGACTGCGCGGCGAACGAGCAGACCGAGGTGCAGATCGAGAAGGCGAACACCGGCAGCCGCAGCAGGTCGAGGGGCAGCAGCGGCATCGGCAGCGCGAGCTGGTAGCGGACGAACACCAAGCCCGCCACCAGGGCGCCGCCCAGGGTGAGCAGAGGATAGGTGAGATCGCTGTTGCCGAGGCCATCGATCCCGGTGATCAGGAGCCCGAAAGTCAGGGCATTGAGAAGAACGCTCCATAGGTCGAGCCGCCTGGCGGAACGCGGCGTCTCCGGCAATGTGCGGGCCGCCACGATGAGGGCGAACGCGCCGAGGGGCACGTTGATCAGAAAGAGCCAGTGCCAAGACGCCACCGTCAGGATGGCTGCCGCGAGGGTCGGACCGGCGGCCGACGAGACCGCCACCACCAGGGCCGTGTTCCCGACGCCCCGGCCGAGGAACCGGGCGGGATAGATGAAGCGAACGAGGGCGATATTGACGCTCATGATCCCGGCCGCTCCCAATCCCTGGACAATGCGCGCAAGGATCAGCGTCGTGAAGGATCCGGCAAGGGCACAGGCGAGCGAGGCCAGGGTGAATACCAGGAGCCCGCTCCAGTACACCCGCCGATAGCCCAGGGCATCGCCAAGGGAGGCCAGAGGCAGGAGCGAGACGACGATGGCGAGCTGGTACGCGTTGACGGCCCAGACGGCGGTCGCGGAACCGACATGAAGCTCGCGGGCCAGCACGGGCAGAGCCACATTGACGATGGCGCTGTTCAGCACCGACATGGTGAGGGCGATGGCGATGGCCAGGAAAGCCCAGAGGCGCGCGGGATTGGGCAGGCCGTCTGCGAAGCCTGCGGCCGTCGCATTGCTGGGTGGATTCATTTGCAGCACGTGGTTCCGGGATCGTTCGTCGCGATGGGAGCTTCTGGTGTTCGGCGAGCGGGCGAGCTTAGACGATGCCCCATGCCGCCACCAGGGACGGGAGAGAAGCAGGATCGGCAACGCCATGCAAAATTCGCAGGTCTCCGGGAGCGAAGAGACCCGGTCGATGTGATCAGGGTGCAGGATGCGCCGCCGGTGCGAGGTTACCCGTTATAGCCGAAATAGCGCGGCAGCCAGAGCACGAGATCCGGCACGAGGATCATCAGCAGGAGGGCAGCAATCAGGACAGCGATGAAGGCCCAGATTTCGCGGATGATGTCGCGCAGGGAAATCCCGGTCAGGCCGCTCATGACGAAAAGCAGCACGCCGTAAGGCGGCGTGATCATCCCGATCATGATGTTCACGACGATCACCACGCCGAAATGCACCAGATCGATGCCGAGCGCCCGCGCGGCCGGAAGGAACAGGGGCACGAGGACGAGAAGCATGGTGGTCGCGTCGAAGAGACAGCCGAGCGCAAGGAAGAGCAGATTGACCAGGATGAGGAAGACAAGCGGCGAGACATCGATACCGCCGAGGAGCTGGCCGATCTGCTCGGGAAGGCGCTCCGACGCGACGATGTAGTTGAGGATCAGCGCACCGGCGATGAGGAGCGCCACCGAACTCGTCGCCTTGCTGGAATCGACCAGGACCCGGAACGCCTCCTTCCACGAGAGTTCGCGATAGAAGAACACCGCCAGAACAAGGGCATAAGCCGCAGCAATGGCGGCCGCCTCCGTCGGCGTGGTCGCCCCGCCATAGATGCAGTAGAGAAGGATCACCGGCATGAGGAGCGCCGGGAACGCCCGAAAGGTCGTGCGCGGGAGTTCCTTGAGCGGAATGCCCTCCCCGCGCGGAAAATTCCGCCTGCGGGCCACGATGCCCACCAGCGCCATCTGGCCCAGACCCATGATGAGACCGGGAATGATGCCGCCGAGAAAGAGGTAGCCGACCGACGTATCGGACACGACCGCATAGATCACCATCGGGATCGATGGCGGGATGATCGGCCCGATCGTCGCCGACGACGCAGCCACCGAGGCGGCAAATCCCGGCGGGATTCGCCCCTGCTTGATCATCATCTGCGTCACGAGCTTGCCCGGCCCGGCCGCATCCGCAATGGCCGATCCCGACATGCCCGAAAAGATGATGCTGACGAGAATGTCGACCTGCGCGAGGCCACCCCGGAAGCGGCCCACCAGCGCCTGGCAGAACATGAAGAGCCGGTCGGACACGCCGCTCGCATTCATGATGTTGGCGGCGAGAATGAACAGCGGCACCGCGAGCAGCACGAAGGAGTCGTAGAGGCCGTTCAGGATCTGCTCCCCGAATAATCCGACATCGCGGCCGGTCAGGATGAGGTAGCCGATCGACGCGACGAACATCGCATACGCGACCGGCATCCCCAGAACGGCAAGGCCGAAGAAGGCGACGAGGGTGAGGACGAAGATTGGGCTCATGGCTCGATCTCGCTCCCGCGTTCGAGCTCATCCCGCCAGGACGGCCTGAGGAGACGCCAGACACGGACCACCGCGCCGACGACGACCGCAACGACAAAGACGACGAAGATGGAATAGAGGAAATCGAAGCGGATCCCGATGACCGGGCTCCTCTCGATCTTCATGAAGGAGACGTAGTCGACCGTTCCCGGAATGGCTACGACGAATGCGATGCCGAGCAGGATCGTGAGCGCCACCGCGAGCCAGCGCCTCTGCGCGGGCCGCAGGGCCATGAAGACCATGTCGAAGGTGATATGCTCCCGCTCGCGCAGCAGGAAGGCTCCGCACCAGAAGATGATCCAGATATAGGCGATCAGCACGAATTCCTGTGTCCACGCCACCGGATCGTTCAGAACGTACCGGGTGAAGACCTGCACCAGGAACGCGACGAACATGGCGACGAACAGGAGCACGGAGACCAGTTCGGCAAGGAAGCGGAGACGGGCGCGAACGGATTGCATCGAAACTCGCAGGTCAGCACCGTCAGGAAACGGCGGCCGAAGGGCCGGCATGCAAGACAGCGCTCGAACGATGGTCTGGAATTCGGAGCGGGCGCCCCGGACCGGCACGTGGATCGGGGCGCCCGCTCGAAGATCGGCAACCGGCTTACTGGATCGCGTTCACGCGGTCCACCATGCCCTTCGGCCAGGACTTCGACAGGTCGGATTCGAGATAGGCCTTCTGCACCTGCTTGCGGAAGGCTTCCACGTCAGGCTTGTAGACCTTCAACCCTTGCGACTTGAAGAAGTCGGCGAGCTGCGCCTCTTCCTTGATCCGGTTCTCGTTGTTGAACGTCACGGCAGCCTTGGCGGCGTCCATGACCGCTGCCTTCTGCTTGTCGTCGAGCTTGTTCCAGGTGGAGCCCGCCAGGGAGAGGAAGATGGCATCCACCAGATGGTCGGTGAGCACGATCTGCTTCGTGACCTCGTAGAACTTGGCGGCGCGGACCGTGGGAAGCGGATTATCCTGGCCGTCGATGGCGCCGGTCTGGAGCGCCGTGTAGATTTCGCCGAACGCGACCGGAAGCGGATTGGCCCCGAGCGCCTTGCCGAGGAAGAGCCAGGTATCCGATCCGGGCATGCGGAGCTTCACGCCCGCGAGATCGGCAGGCGTCTTGATTTCCTTGTCGGTGCGCAGATTGAGCTGGCGGGTGCCGAGATATCCCACGCTGAGGATCTTGATCCCCATCTTCTCTTCGACGAGGCCGTACATCTCCTTGCCGATGTCGCTCTCGAAGACCTTGGTCTGGTGCTCAGGATCGCGCAGCAAATATCCGGCCGTGAAGATGGACCATTCCGGAACCTGTTTGGCGATGTCGAAAGCGGAGATCATCGCCATCTCGAGATTGCCGCGCTGCATGGCTGCGGGCTCGGTGCCCTGCTTGAAGAGCGTTCCGTTCAGATGGATCTCGACATCGAACTGGCCGGGAGCGGCCTTCTCCAACTCTGCCTTGAAGACGGGCAGCATCTTGGCGTGCCAATCCGCATCGACGGCGGGAGTGGAAATGCGGAGTTTGATGGGATCGGCGGCCAAGGCCGGGGTGAGGCCTGCGAAGGCGGCAGCCGCGACCGTTCCCATGAACAGGCGCCGTGAAAGCGAAGCGAGCATGTGTGTCCTCCCGACGATGATTGGCTGTTCTGGAGCATTATCGAAGCCGCTCCTTCTTTCCATACTGCACTTCCGATCGTGGACTTGTAAACATCTGACATGCAACTAACATGTCAGTTCTCATGCGTGCGCTTCGGGTGCTTCCTGGCCTGGAGCAGAAACCGAGGATCCCCGAAGTGTCCCACCCCGCCGACCGATTTGGCCTTTCCGCCGCGATGACCACGCCCTTCGATGCAGCCGGAGCCCTCGACCTCCCGCGGCTGGCCAATCACGCCCGATGGTGCCTGACCAACGGCTGCACGAGCGTAACGGTGTTCGGCACGACCGGCGAAGGTGCCTCGGTCGGAACGGCGGAACGAGAGAAGGTTCTGGGAGCGCTTTCCGACGCAGGGATCGGAGGCGAGCGGGTGGTCTATTGCGTTGCCGCTTCGTCGATCCATGAGGCCGTGCTGCAGGGCCGAATGGCGGCGGAATTCGACTGCCGCAACCTCCTGCTGACGCCTCCCTTCTACTTCAAGGGCGTCAGCGACGACGGCGTCTTCGCCTGGTTCGCCGACGTGCTCCGGAAGCTCGGGCCGAGTGCCCGCAAGATCATTCTCTACAATATTCCGTCGGTGACTCAGGTCCCGCTCTCGATCGACCTCATCGACCGACTGAAGCGTGAATTTCCGGGCCTGATCGCAGGCGTGAAGGATTCATCGGGCAACTGGGAATACACGCAGCGGCTTCTCGCCGCCCACGGCGATCTCGCGATCCTGATCGGAGACGAGCGCTATCTCGCCGAAGGGGTGCGCCGCGGCGGCCAGGGCGCGATTTCGGGCCTGGCGAATATCTGCCCGGATGTCCTTCATCCCCTTGCCATGGACGGGCAGGGCGATCAGCGGATCAATCGGCTCGTGGACGAAGTGCTGAAATACCCGGTCGTGCCGGCGGTCAAGGCGCTCATGGCTCATCGAACGAGGGACGAGGCATGGCTGACCGTGCGCGCGCCGCTCGTTCGGCTGCCGTCGCCCGAGGCCGAACGGCTCGGCGCCTTCTACCACGATCTCTTCACGAGCAAGGCAACCTAGCGAGAGAGCAAGATGGACGAAGCCAAGTCGGGCCGGAGCGGGCCCAATCTCCGCGAGAAGGCCTACGACCGCTTCACGCACCATCTCCTCGCGCGCGACATTCGTCCGGGCCAATTCATCTCCCAGCGCCAGCTCGTGGCGCTGACCGGGCTCTCGCTCGCCGCCATCCGGGAACTCATTCCCCGCCTCGAGTCGGAAGGTCTCGTGAGGACGGTGCCGCAGCGGGGCATGCAGGTCGCCCATGTGGACCTGAACCTGATCCGCGACGCGTTCCAGTTCCGCCTCTTCATGGAGCGGGAGGCGATCTCGATCTTCACGACAGAGGCGAGCGATGCGACGCTGGCGCGTCTGCGACAGGACCATGAGAGTGTCATCACCGAGGCGGAGGCGCAGGAGGGCAGGATCATGCCCGAGCTCGTCCACCGGGCTCAGACGGTCGACTGGGACCTCCACTGGACGATCATCGGCTCCCTCGGCAACGCGATCATCGCGGATGCCTATCGGGTGAACTCGATCAAGGTGCGGCTCATCCGGCAGGAGCAGACCCTTCTGTCCGAAGCGCTCGTCGTACCCGTGATGCGGGAACACCTCTCCATCATCGAGGCCATCGAGACCCGCGACCCGGCTCGGGCCGTTGCGGCCATGGACGGGCATATCACCAGCGCACGAAACCGAGCCCTTGGTCTATGGTGATCGCAGGCCCTGCAGCACCTACATAGAGGATTCACGGGGTGAGCAATCTCTATGTCTGACAGCGACCACAAACCCGAACCCGATTCCGATGACATGGGCCCCAGGAAGCGTGTCAGCTTCCGCGACTATCCCAGCACAGGCCTTGTCGTGCTTGCGGCGGCGGTCTCAGGGCTGAGCTGGCTGGCCTACAAGTGGTCCAGCCGCAAACGCGGCGACACGCAAGGAGCGGAACGATCACCGGCATCGGATCATGAGGAGGCAACGGCCGAACCCAAGCAGAAGGCTCCGTGAGGGGCCCGGCCCCCTCCAGCACCTCACGCCACGGCCCGCTCGACGATAGGAAGCAACTCGGCCATGGTATTGATCAGGCGGTCGGCGCCGAGCTCCGCATGGGGGCGATGGCTGTAGCCATAGGTGACTGCAAACGCGCGAACGCCCGCGGCGCGGGCGGCCTGCACGTCGTGGTAATTGTCACCAACCATCAGAGCGGCCTCGGGCTCGACGCTCATCTGCTTGAGGGCCATCAGGATAGGCGCCGGGTGCGGCTTGCGCTCCGGAAGCGTATCGCCCCCGACAACCGCATCGAAGCTTGCCCGCAGACCGAGAGTCTCCAGGATTTCGATGGTGGCCGCATAGGGCTTGTTGGTAACGACCGCCAGCGGGAGCCCGAGCCTGCGCAAGCCTGCGAGCGTCTCCTCAACGCCCGGATAAGCCCGCGTATGATGGGAGGCATTCGCCTCGTAGATCTCGAGGAAGCGGGCTACGAGCGCGGCAAGGCGCGACAGGTCTCCACCCGTAGCCGCAATGGCCCGTTCCACGAGCTTGGCCGCCCCGTCGCCGATCATGGACTTGACCTCGTCGAGATCGACCTGCCGGAGGCCCTCCTCCGCCAGGAGCGCGTTCACCGCGTCCCGGAGGTCAAGGGCACTGTCGATGAGGGTCCCATCGAGATCGAAGATGATGGCTTTCAGAGGAGACATTGAGCGGTTCGCATTCATTGAAAATGGGAAATGGACGGAAGAGACACCCCTTCCATCCTGATTCTGTTCTTCGGCCGAGGTCTCAGGCGGCGAGCCAGAGGGCCGAGCGCAGGGACAGGCCGATCTCCACGGCGGAGCCCGGCTGGTGGAGTGCCTCTCCCGAATGGAACGGCGTGTCAATGGAGACCTCCGCCGCACCGATGCGCACCGCGTAGCGCAGGGTCGAGCCGAGGAACTCGCTGTGCACGATGGTGCCCGGCAAAAGGACATCGCCCTCTCCGCCCCTGCCCAGAGACGCGTGCTGCGGCCGGAAGACGAGTTTGGCTCCCTCCGGCACGACGACATGGGCCGGGATCGGCAGGCGCACTCCACCATCGACGTCAAAGAAGCGCTCGCCACCCTCGCGGACCACGCGACCGGGCAGGATGTTCGCCGTACCGAGGAAGTTTGCCACGAACAGGTTCGCCGGCTTCTCGTAAAGCTCCATGGGCGTGCCGACCTGCTGCACGATGCCGTCGTTCATGACGGCGATCCGGTCACAGATCGTGTTGGCCTCCTCCTGGTCGTGCGTGACGAAGATCGTGGTCAGGCCGAGCCGCCGCTGCAGGTCGCGCAGCTCCCGGCGCACCTGCACGCGCATCTTGGCGTCGAGGTTGGACAACGGCTCGTCGAGAAGCAGAACCTTCGGCTCGATGGCGATGGTGCGGGCGACCGCCACGCGCTGCTGCTGTCCGCCGGAGAGCTGCGACGGTCGCCGGTCGGCGAGATGCGAGAGCCCGACGAGTTCAAGGGCCGCCGCGCCGCGACGCTCGATTTCAGGTTTCGGGACCTTCCGCTCCTCGAGGCCGAAGGCGACATTGCGCTTCACGGTCATGTGGGGCCACAGGGCATAGGACTGGAACACCATGCCGACGTCGCGCTTCCAGGGCGGCAGATGCGACACATCCCGGCCGCCGAGCAGGACCTCGCCGCCATTGGCCTGGTTGAAACCCGCGATCAGCCGCAGAAGGGTCGTCTTTCCGCAACCGGACGGTCCGAGAAAGGCGAAGAACTCGCCTGGCCGGATATGCAGGTTGATGCCCTTCAGGACATGGTGGGCGCCGTAAAACAGATCGACATTGCGAATGTCGACATCGACCGCATTGGCCCCGAGTTCGGACATGGCGAGAGGTTGGTTCATGAGTACGTTTCCTCAAGTCCGGGCACGATCATTGCCCGGCCCCTTTGGCCTTCTGGCTCTTTTCGATGATGAGATGGGATGCGAACGTGCACAGCGCGACGAGGAGCACGGCGATGACGCCCAGCGCCGCCCCTGGACCACGCCCCGCTGCGGACTGCATGAAGACGTACAGACCATAGGCGAGCGGCGCGTCCGCATTCGACTGGACGAGCATCAGCGTGGCTGAGAGCTCCACGGCCGCGGTTGCAAAGCTCGTGACGAAGCCTGCGAGGATGCCGCCCAGCATGAGCGGCAGCACCACGCGCCGAACCGTGCGCATCTTCGTGGCGCCGAGATTTTCCGCCGCCTCCTCCAGCGAGACGGAGATCTGCTGCAATGCCGCGTAACAGGCGCGCAGGGCATATGGGAGGCGCCGGATCGCCAGCGCCAGCACGATCATGATCCACAGCGCGGCGAGCGGCGTGCCGTCAGGAAGCTGCACGCCGTAGAAGGTCCGCAGATATCCGATGCCCAGCACGACGCCCGGGATCGCCAGGGCGGCCATGGCGGTCCAGTCGAGCCATTCGCGGCCGATCAGCCTGGTCCGCAGCACGAGATAGGCGATAGCCGTGCCGAGAACCACGTCGATCAGGCCTGCGATGGAGGCATAGACGAAGGTGTTCTTCACGTACACGAAGCTCTCGCCGAACACGCGCCCGTAATGGGCCAGCGTGAAGCCGTCCGGCAGCGGGCTGAACGACCAGATGGTGGCGAAGGAGAGCAGGAGCAATCCGATGTGAGGCGCCAGGACCAGCAGCAGAATGAGCAGAACGACCGCATAGGCGAGCACGCTCTCCCAGGCACGCATCCTGCGCCTCGCCAGGCCGCCGCCGCCGCGCTGCACGGTGGCGTAGTCCTTGCCGCGCATGGCACGCGCGGAGATCCACATGGCCAGGACCGACATGCAGATCAGGACCACCGAGATCACGTATCCCATGGGATCGGCAATGCCGATGGAGGTGACCCGCAGATAGGCTTGCGGCGCCAGCATGTCCTTCACGTTCAGGAGCAGCGGCGTCGCGAGATCATCGAAGACCTTGACGAAGACGAGCGAAGCGCCGGCGATGTAGCCCGGCATGGCGAGCGGGAAGACGATGCGGCGGAACAGCCGGAATCCGGAGCTGCCGAGATTCTGTGCCGCCTCCTCCATCGACCGGTCGATGTTGCGCAGGGCGGCCGAGAGGTTGATGAGGATGAACGGGAAGTAATGGACGGCCTGGACGAAGATGACCCCGTTCAGCCCCTCCATGAAGGGAATCTTGATGCCGAACCACTCGTCGAGAAGCAGGTTCACCGTGCCGTTGCGCCCGAACAGGAGCAGCATGGCGACGGCGCCGACGAAGGGCGGCATGATCAGCGGCAGGAATCCCAGCGTCTGGATCAGCATGGCGCCGCGAAACTCGAACCGCGTGGTGATGTAGGCGAGCGGCAGCGCGAAGACCGACGCGACGACCACCGACATCGCCGACACGTAGACCGAGTTCCAGAAGGACCGGATGAACAGATCCGTTCGGGCGAAGTCGAGGAAGTTGACCAGGGTGAATTCGCCCGTCCCCTTCTCCGTGAAGGCGACGTAGATCACTGTTCCGACGGGAATGATGAGGAACAGGGCGAGGAAGGCAGCAATCCCGAGCGCAAGGACGATCTGCCCCGGCGTCGCCGACAATCGCAACAAATGTCTGGAAGACGCGGACGGCGCATGCGCTTGCCCGACGGTCGTGGCCCCAGCCATGAACGCTCTCCTGAAATCGAGGACAGGTTTGGTCGGGCAGCTCGCGCGTGCAAGCCGCCCGAGGGAACGATCAGCGTACGAGCTTCAGGGCCTGCTCGGCCTTGGCCTGCGCCTGCTGGTAGCGTTCCTTGGCGAAGGACGCCCATTTCTGCTCGAGTTCAGCCTGACGTGCCCCCTTTTCCTTGCCGCCGGTGAAGGCGCCTGCGATCTCGGGAGAGGACGCTTCCTGCTCGGTGATCGGCATCGCCGCCACGAGGTCGCGGGCTTCCTTCACCAGTGCCTTGGCCTCGGCATTGTCCTTCTTGGCGATCGCGGCCTCGGCGTCGTGGATGGCCTTGGTCGCGGCCTTGAGGGCGTCGAGCTGGAACGTCACCATCTGGTCGTAGAGCACGTCGACGACGTTCGTGCGCTTCTCCGATACGTCCACGTCGAACTTCACTCGCGCACCCAGGGACGGATCCTTGAAGGGGTTGGGATAATCCGGGGGAGCCTTGGCATAAACCGCCGGGTTCACCGGCAGGCGGCGGATGCTCGGCTCGAGCAGCACCTCCTGGCCAGCGGGAGAGACGAGGTAGTCGACGAAGGCCTCGGCTCCGGCCTTGTTGGGAGCATTGGCGACCACGGCGACATTGGCCGGAACGATCGTCGTCACCGTCGGATAGACGAACTTTACCGGGAAGCCCGAGGCCTGAGCCGAGAAGGCGAAGAAATCGATGACGATGCCGAACCCGACCTGCCCCGAATTGACGGCTTCGGGCACGCCGAAGGACCGCTCCGTGATCTGGCGGAAGTTGCCGGACATCTCTTTGAGCGTGCGCCAGCCCTGCTCCCAGCCTTCGCCCTGAAGGATCGTCTCGATGGTCAGGTGCGTCGTGCCGGAGCGCGACGGAGCCGCCATGGCGACGTGATCGTGGTATTCAGGCTTGGCGAGATCCTGCCAGTCCTTGGGCTCGGGAAGCTTGTTGGCCTTGGCATAGCGCTCGTTCCACATGATGCCGTAGCCCGAGGCCGCAAAGCCGGAATAGTAATTCTCGGGATCGTTGATCGGATAGGAGCCGATCTTCTCCGGAATGCCCTCGGCCTTCGGCTTGTGCTTCTGAAGAAGGCCCTTGCCTTTGAGAACCTCGAACGCATCCGGAGCCGAAGCCCAGAAGATGTCGACCTGGTTGTTGGCCTTCGTCTCCTCAAGGAATTTCACGCCCGCGTTCGTGTTCCGGTTCTGCACGTCCAGGGTCACGCCCGGATGCGCCTTCTCGAAAGCCTGCTTGAACGGATCGGTCACGTCCTTGGAAAACGAGGTCACCACGGTGACCTTGCCGGATTGGGCGAAGGCAGCGCCTGTGAACAGGGCAGTGCCGATCATTGCCGCCGCAGCGACGGAGTGGCGTAGCATCAGTGTCCTCCACGTGATCGTGTCTTTGGGTCCGCCATGGGGCGTCCGAGGACAGCATACCCGTGAAGTGGGCCGTTTTGCACGCGATCCTTTGTGGGGAGATGAAACGCTCCTCCAAACGGAAAAAGACCGCCCCTGAGGGGCGGTCTCTTCACACAGCAAGCGGCGATCGGAACTTAACGGTAGTCCATGCGCCGGATAATGCGACGCTGATTGACGGAACCGGTCGCCACGACGTCGCGGCCAACCCCGCGGACCACCCGGGCACGATGGCGGTCTCGGCGAACGATACGCGTGCGGTAGCTGGGCTGACGATAGACGACACGGCTACGATAGGTCGGCCGGCGATGCACGACACGGGTTCGGTAGGCCGGCGAGCGATAGACCACGCGGGTCCGGTAAACCGGTTGCGGCACATAGACGACGCGGGTCGCCACAGGGGCGCTATAGCCATAGTAATACGGGTTGTAGGCGTAATTGTACCCATAGGCAGGGTAGCCATACCCGTAGCGATAGCTGACGGGATAGCCGTATCCGCCATACGGATAGCCGCCGTAATAGGGATAGCCATAGGCCGGTGTCGTCGCGGCCGTGATGAGCCCGCCCAGCAGGGCACCGCCGATCAGACCCGCGGCGACCGCTCCGCCACCGCGCCAGCCACGGTGGTAATGGTGGTTATACCCGCCGCGCCAACCGTCACGATAACGCTGGGCCTCGGCTGAACCGACGCTGCCGACGAGCAGCAAAGCAGCACTTGAAACAACCAGAAACTTCTTCATGGTCGACCTCTTCGACATGAAAGAAACATCATTCGTGGTGAACTAATTTCGAAGTTCGGAAAATGTTTCATCCCTGAATGAATACTTTGCCTATCAGGGCGGAATATTTATCTTCTGTTCATAATGCAGCATAATTACGCCGCCCACCCAAGGCAGTCGCCGTCGTTTAACTGCCTCGCTTTCAACAATCTTTTGGGCGCCACGGAACAGCTAGGCGGCATAGACCTGAGAGTGGGTGCAGAGCGCATCCCCCGCCACGACCCGCACGATCGCATTCGCGATCTTGTCGCCTCCCTTGGCCGAAGGCTCGATGGGGTTGGCATAGTCGTCGTGCTCGTTGCAGATCAGCCGCAGGTCAATGAGGGTGAGCCTGCGCGCGAAGGCCTCTCGCGTGATCACGTCGTTGAAGACCGCAAGAGCCGCCACCACCTGACGGCGCTCCTGCGCATCCGGGAAGCGGGTATCATAGATGGTGCAGAGGGCCGTCGGCAGGCGATAATCGGCCACGGCGTTCAGCATCTTGCGGTAGCTGCGCGCGAAGGCTTCCCTGACATCGGCGATGCGTGTCATGACCTCCGCGACGGAACGGGCACCCTCGCGCAGGATGCCGCTGCTCCCGAGGGCATCATTGCCTCCGACACTGAGGATCAGGTGGCTCGCGTCCTCCGGCAATTGCGCGAGCTGGCGCTCGATGCTGGTGGTCACCGCGCCATCCATGGCCCGCATGGTAGCCCGCCATCCGCTGGGGAGCTTGGCCTGCACCTGGGCGAATACGTCCGGCTCTCCCGGTCGCACGTAGGAACCGTTGTCGAACACGCTGTCACCGAGCAAGATCACGTGGCTCATGAGGCCGTCCTCTCCGAACGGGTCGAAGGCGCAACAGGATGACCCGCGCATCCAAGCCTGGCAATAAAATAGCCTTACGTAAGACTGCAGTCCAGCTTTGCAGAATTGCCAGCGGCTCAGCTCCCCGCGCACCATCCTCGCCACGAAACCCGCCGCGACAACCGAGCGGGCATGGCCTTGTTCCCCCGCTCCATCCCGGGCCCAGGAACGGGCCGCGGCAGGTCGCGTTGATCGAGGGGGGCCGGACCACGGAGGACGGCACATGCCTGAAACCATCAAGGTATCGCTTCTGACGATGATGCTCACCGCCTACGGCGCCGTGGCCATGGCGCAGACCCCACCGGCCGGAACATCGCCCCCCTCCGACGCAGGCGCGGTCGGCGACACCGGAGGGACCATGAGCTGGCTCTGGTTCGTGATCGCCGTGATCGTGGTCTTCGGCCTTCTCTACTACCTCTTCGGCCGCAACCGCAGCACACGGATCTGATCCGCCCGTCCGTACATGGCCAGGCTGGCGTTCAGGCGTCAGCTTGGAAGAAGGGTCTGAAATTCCGCAGCCAAGCCGAGAGCCAATGCTCCAGCGCATCCTTGGCGGCCTGTTCCGTTAGGCCGTAGCCCCACACGTCCTCCTGCAGGGGCGTCGACCAGATCCAGAACCGGTTGCTGCCGTCATAGGCCACCTGACCGACCTCGACCGTACCGACGAAGCCCTGGTGACGATTGAGCGGCACGCCGGCCACCGTATCCTGCCGCCATTGGATTTTGCTCATGCCATCGATCTAGCGCGCCCCTCCCCTGGGAACAGGCGCCCTCTCGCCACGTTGGCCCAGGGCTGCGGAGTCCCCCTCATGCGCTTTCTCCCCACGAGCGTGCACGGCGCGATCGACTACCTCTGGGGCCTGGCCCTGTTCGCGTCTCCGTGGGCGCTCGGATTTTCCGACGTGCCGCCGGCCAAGTGGGTTGCCGTCGTATTCGGGGTTGGCGCGATCCTCTATTCCGTCTTCACAGCCTACGAACTCGGGGTGCTTCATATCCTGCCCATGTCCCTGCACCTGATTCTTGACGGTGCGGCCGGGGCGCTGCTCGCCGCCTCTCCCTTCCTTCTCGGCTTCTCGGACCAGGTCTATCTGCCACACCTCCTGTTCGGGCTGTTTTCCGTCGCGGCGAGCCTCGTGACACGCCGGGACGTGACATTCGTCACAGGTCATCGCGAGCCGGTTTGATCCCGCCCGAATTTTCCTTGCCGCCGCCCGCCAAGAGGCGCAGCATTCCTCGCCAATGAGGGAGGCGCCCATGTTCGATCAGGCCGTACAGGTCAGCGAAGCGCATCGCGAAGGCGCGAGCCGGATGCAGGGAACCTTGAGGATGGCCATGAAGGGCTGCCCGGAATGCGGGACGATGCACATGATCGCATCGCCTGAATTCGGGACCTGCACGGATTGCGGATCCGCGTTCCGGGCGATCGAGATCTGAAACATTTGGCGTGACACGCGAACCACCCTTTAAGCTCTGCGTTCGGAGAATCGCATGGCGAAACCAGGGTGGCTCGAACAGGTAGCTGGCAGGATCAGCGCGCGGCAGGCCGAGATGAAGCTCGCCTTGCGCGTCACCATTGCCGGCACGCTCGCCTTTCTCATCACGAAAGCCTTCAATCTCCCGCAGGGCTATTGGGCCGCCATCACGGCCGTGGTGATCATGCAGGCGAGCGTCGGGGGCTCGCTCAAGGCCGCCATCGAGCGCTTCCTGGGAACCCTGGCCGGTGCCGTCTATGGCGGAGCTATTGCCGCCTTCGTTCCGCACGGCTCCCCCCTCGGAATCGCCCTGGCGATGATCCTGGGCCTGTTCCCGCTCGCGCTGCTCGCCGCGATCAAGCCGAGCTTTCGCGTCGCCCCGGTCACGTCGCTCATCATGCTCCTGCCTCCGACGGGCCAGGCCATCGGCCCGCTCGCCGCCGCCATCGAACGGGTCGCGGAGATCACGCTCGGCAATATCGTCGGCATCATCGTGGCCCTCTTCGTGCTGCCGGCGCGGGCGCATACGCTCATGGCGGAAGCCGCCGCCAAGGTCGTTGCGGCCAATGCCGACCTGATCATGGTCTTCGTCGGCGAGCTCATTGCGGACCCGAACAGCCGGGGCGCGCTCAAGACCCTCCACCCGCAGATCCGCGCCGCTCTTAAAAAAGCGGAAGCCGCCGCCGAGGAGGCGGCACGGGAGCGCCGTACCCACCTCACCGACGCCGTCGATCCCGAGCCCCTGATCCGCACGCTCTACCGCGTGCGCCATGATCTCGTGATGATCGGCAGGGCCTCCACCAATCCCTTGCCCGAGCCCGTGCTCGAGAAGCTGGGCCCCTCGCTGACTGCCCTGCGGGATGAAACCTGCACGCTTCTGCAAGGCTTGGCGAAGGCCCTGAGAACGCGCCGGCCGCCCCCGGACGCGGAGAGCTTCGAGAGGGCCCTGCACACCTTCGTCAGCGAGACGGAGGCCCTGCGCTCTCATGCGCTGTCGCATGACCTGCCCTATGGCAGCTTCGGCCAGGTCTTCGCCCTCGGTTTCGCCTTCGAGCAGTTCAGAAAGAATCTGGAGGATCTCATGGCCCGAGCCGAGGAACTGGCCGCGCATCGCTCCAAAGATGCGCCCGCGGGTTGACGTGAGCACTCGCCAGCCCTCGAGGTCTCGACACATGTGGCTGCTCTACCTGATCCTCGGCGCCGCAATCGTTTATGTCGCCCTGGTATCGGTCGCGGCGCTTTCGCAGACGAGGATGCTGTTCCCCACCCAGATGGCGGCCGCCAACAGGCCCGCCCTGCCCCGCTCCGCCGAAAGGCTCGAATTGAAGACGCCGGACGGGGAGACGCTGGCCGGCGTGCGTCTCGGCACCCCATTCGATGCGAAGCCCCTTCTCCTCGGGTTCGGCGGGAATGCCTGGAATGCCGAATCCATGGCACTCTATCTGCATCGCCTCTTTCCCGACCACGAAGTGACCGCCTTTCACTACCGAGGCTATCCGCCGAGCACCGGCCAGCCGAGCGCCAAGGCACTGCTCCGGGATTCCCTCGTGATCTTCGATCATCTGCAGCAGGCCCGATCACGCAGGGTCGTGGCCATCGGGTTCAGCATCGGGAGCGGGGTGGCGGCCTATCTCGCGCATCACCGCAATCTTGCCGGAACGATCCTGGTCACCCCGTTCGATTCACTGGAAACCCTTGCGCGCGAGCATTTCCCCTGGGCTCCGGTCGGCCTCGTCCTTCGCCACCACATGCGGACGATTGACCTCGTGCGCGATCGGCCAACGCCCACCGCCTTGATGACCGCCGGGCGCGATACGATCGTTCCAGCGCGGCGCAGCGAACCGTTGCGGAGCGCCATTCCCAATCTCGTTCTCGACCGCACGATCGCGGAAGCCGGGCACAACGATCTGTATGATCACCCGGCTTTCGCCGCGACCATGCACGAAGCCATGGCGCGGCTGGAGGAAGCCGCGCCCCGTTAGTCTTCAGCCTTCGTAGAGCGGCACCAGCTCCATCTCGGGCACGAGCACCAGACCCTTGTCGGTGATGCGTATCTCCGGGATCACGGAGAGCGGGATCAGGTTGAAGCCCATATAGGGGATCTTGCAGCCCGCCTTCTCCCACGCGCTCTTCAGGGCTCGCGTCTCCTGTGCCACTTCCGTCACGCGCTTGTCGGAAAGAAGCCCGGCAATCGGCAGGGGCACCATGGCTACGATCTCGCCCTTGTCCACGACGCAGACGCCGCCCTGCGACTGGATCAGTGCCTCGAGCGCGACGCGCATGTCGCCCTCGTTGGTTCCGGCGACGATGAGATTGTGAGAGTCGTGTCCGACGCTGCTCGCGACCGCCCCGCTCTTGAGGCCGAAATCCTTCAAGAGACCATGCGCGACGCCCTTGCCGCCGGAACGGCCATGGCGCTCGATGACGGTGACGAAGGTGAGATCGTTCTTGGCTAGAAGCGCGTCCCAGCTCTCCTCCTTCTGCAATTCCACCTTGTCGTGGAACAGCACGATCCCGGGCAGCGCGACGCGGATCACGTTCGCGGTGCAGGCCTCCTGCGGGAGGTCGGGGATCAGCTTCGGAATGCTCGGGACATGGACCGTGCGATACGCCTCGTCCGGATAGCGGTAGCGATTGGAGAGCGCCTGATCGAGAACCGGCGTGATCTTCGCGCCCTCGACGACCAGTTCGCCGCCATACCAGGTGTTCTGCACCTTCAGGTCATCGTCGAGCAGCACCACGTCGGCGCGACGTCCGCCGCCGAGGCCGCCGATCTCGCCCTCCATGCCGAAGCGCGTCGCCGGATGCAGAGAACCCATGCTCCATGCCTGCTCGCGGCTCATGCCCGCCCGGCGGGCCTCGCGCGTGACCCAGTCCATGCCGAACATCATCAGGTCGTCCGCGTCGCGGTCATCCGTGCAGACGCAGACGCGCTTGTGCGAGGAGCCGAGTTCCGTGATCGTCTTGATGGCCTCCGGCAGCGAATGCCACGGCGTGGTGGGCGGGCCGCCGCGCAGGAAGATCCACACGCCCGCATCGAGCAGATCGTCGGCAATGTCGCGGTCGATGGCCTCGTGCGTATCCGTCACACCGCTCGCCGCATAGGCAGCGACGAACTCGCGGCCATAGATGTGACCGGAGACGGGCTTGCCGCGTTCGAGGGCGGCCGCGAGGATCGCATGGCTGCGCTCGTCTCCCATGGTGACCGGCACGAAATCCATCTTCTCCCCGAGCGCCGCCGCCTCGGGCCAGCGATCGAAGAGCGCGGCGATCTTCTCCGGCGTGAGGTCGCCACCGGCGGTTTCGAGCTCCGGCGACGTGGCGGGCACCGTGCTCGGCACGGTGAGGAAGATGGAGAGCGGCGCGTGGCGGGCATCCTCCAGCATCATCTCGATGCCGGCCGCATCCATCACGTTGCCGATCTCGTGGCTGTCGCAGAAGATCGTCGTGGTGCCGTTGAGCAGGGCCGCCTCCGCATAGGCGCAGGCCGTGATCATGCTGCTCTCGATATGGATATGCGGATCGACGAGGCCGGGCGCGATGATGCCGCCCTTCGCGTCGTAGACCCGTCCTGGCGCGCCGTTCACCTGACGATAGGCGCCAGCCGGCTTCACGGCGGCGATCCGCCCGCCTGCGATCCAGACCTCGCGTTCCGGCGCGATGCGCTCGCTATAGGTCGAGAGCACCCGTGCGCCCGTGATCACGAGGTCCGCCGGAGCCCGCCCGGACGCCACATCCGCCAGTCGCCGCGTCATGGTGGAGAGCGGCGCCACGGAGAACCGCGTCAGGGACGATTTGGGAGGAAGCGTGGACTTGCGTTGATCCATGGTCGGTCCCCTTTCGCGCAGATGATGCCGCAAGGCATTCCCCATCGGCATCAGCAATCCGGATTAATAGCCACGGCCAAGCTTGATGTGCAAGCTAATGGCCTGTGAACGCTCTTGATTCGCGCGCCCGACACATGCGTCGGGCCGGAAGGGAGCAGAAGGGAAGCTAGAGCCTGATGGACGTTGCGACAGGGCTGCAGAGGGGAGATCAGGCAATAAAAAAGCGCCTCGCGGGCGCTTCGATGAAGTCGGCTTATACACAGCCCAATAGGATGGCCAGCTGGGGACGGTGTTGAGGAGGCAACGATCCGCCCCCATGCTGGCCGAGCCCACGAAGTCCCAGGAGATGCGGCGGACCTGAGCATCCGTAGGGCATTTCTTCCGCTTTGGCGGAAAGTTGGCTTGAACATATTGGAAACATGGGAGGATGCAAGCACCTATGTGCCTGAAAAGCTGCATTTTCCCAGAAAAGTTGCCGATGAGCCCTTTTTTCTTGGATTCGCTACGCTATCAGGGCTTGGTGGCTAGGCCGAGGTGCCATCGGTTTCCAGGTATGTTTTCACAGTCGCGATGAACTTGGCCACGGAAATCGGCTTCGACATATAGGCTTCGCAACCGCCTTCCCGGATCCGCTCCTCGTCGCCCTTCATGGCGAAGGCCGTGATCGCGATCACAGGGATCGACTTGAGCTCCTCGTCCGCCTTGAGCCAGCGGGTGACCTCAAGGCCGGAAACCTCGGGCAGCTGGATGTCCATGAGGATCAGGTCGGGCTTATGGGCGCGCGCCAGCTCCATGGCCTCGATGCCGTGGCTGGTCTTCAGCGTGGCATAGCCATGAGCCTCAAGGAGATCGTTGAAGAGCTTCATGTTGAGTTCGTTGTCCTCAACGATGAGCACTGTCTTCTTCATGGGCGCTGTCCTGAGGGCCTGATAACGCATTTACCGGCCCATTCTGTCGTTAGATGATATAGTTAGGACAGGACCTATTGATGAAGTGCAAACCAACAGCATGAACATACCCTTAAGACGCCTGAACCGGGACGAGGCCGAAACCGTCGCTCTGAGCGCCTTCGCGTTCATCACGAGCGATGAGGAACGTATGAGCCGCTTTCTGGCGGTTTCGGGGCTCCAACCCGACACAATCCGCTCCGCAGCGGCCGATCCCGGCTTTTTTGCCGGAATTCTCGACTATGTCGCCGCCGACGAGCCGCTGCTGGTCGCCCTGGCGAAGGAAATGAACACCAAGCCGGAGCACATCATGGCGGCCCATTGGACCCTGTCGCCCTCCGAATTCGAGTAGCCGCCCTCCCCCGATGAGCAGCGCCCCGTTCTGCCGCGATTGCCTCACCCTCGCAGCCTCGCCCCTGGCGGACCGCTGCGATGCGTGCGGCTCGCCGCGCCTGCTCAGGCACAGGGAGCGCGACAGTCTCTCCATCGCCCACGTGGACTGCGATGCCTTCTTCGCCGCCGTGGAGAAGCGGGACGATCCGCGCCTCGCCGACAAGCCGGTCATCATCGGCGGCGGCAGGCGCGGGGTCGTCTCCACCGCCTGCTACGTGGCGCGAACCTACGGCGTGCGCTCGGCCATGCCCATGTTCCAGGCCCTGAAGCTCTGCCCCCACGCGGTCGTGATCCCACCCAACGGCGAGAAGTACCGCAAGGCGGGGCACCAGGTCCGGGAATTGATGCTCGAGCTGACGCCGCTCGTGGAGCCCGTCTCCATCGACGAGGCCTTCCTCGACCTGACGGGCACGGAGCGCCTCCATCACGGCAGCCCCGCCCTGACCCTCGCCCGTTTCGCCCGCAAGGTGGAGCAGGAGATCGGCATCACGATCTCGGTCGGGCTCTCCTACAACAAGTTCCTCGCCAAGATCGCGTCGGATTTCGAGAAGCCCCGGGGCTTCTCGATCATCGGGCGGGAGGAGGCGCCGGACTTCCTGGCGGACAAGCCCGTCGGGATCATTCCCGGGATCGGCGCCTCCGCCCAGGCGCGGCTCGCCAAGGTCGGCGTGACGCAGATCGTCCATCTGCGCGACATTTCCCTGAAGACCCTGTTCGAAGCCCTCGGAAGGGATGCGCAGCGCCTCTCGCGCCTCGCCTGGGGCGAGGACACGCGGCGCGTGACGCCCGAGCGGGAGACCAAGAGCATCTCGGCCGAAACCACCTTCGAGACGGATCTGAGGTCCTTCGAGGATCTGGAGCCGATCCTGTGGCGCCTGTCCGAAAAGGTCTCCCGCCGCCTGAAGGTTTCGGGCTTCGCCGGGCGCAGCGTGACCTTGAAGCTGAAGGACAAGGATTTCAGGCTCCTCACCCGCACCCGGTCGGGCCTCGCCCCGACGCAGCTCGCGGCCCGCCTCTTCGAGCCCGCGCGGCAGCTGCTGAAGGCCTCCTGCGACGGAACGGCCTACCGCCTGATCGGCATCGGCGCGTCGGATCTCTGCGACCCGGCGGAGGCCGACAAAGGCGATCTCGCGGACCAGAGCGTCGTCAGGCAGGCGCAGATGGAATCGGCCATCGACAAGATCCGCGACAAGTTCGGCGCCGCCGCCCTTCAGAAGGGCATTGCCCTGCGCAACAAGCCTCAGGGCTGACAGGCGCTGGTGATCGCGGGCACCTCGAGGCTCTTGAGTTCGCCCTTCAGTGAGAAATCGCCGTAGTCGATCTTCAGCGCGCGGGCGATGCCGTTTTCGTAGAGTTCGTATGAGATCGAGTAGAGGGGCGCCCGGTCGGCGGTCCCCTCCTCGTAATAACTCATGGTCATCGGCCAGCGCGGCACATGCGCCAAAGCGTCCTGGCGGGCGGGCTCCTCCAGGTCGCCCGCACCGGGCTCGATCCTGTTGCCGATCACGCTCAGCGTCTCGTACACCTTCTTGCCGTCGTCGGATCCATCATAGACGCGGACGGAATAGGTACGCTCCCCCTTCCGGGCCGCCTCGATCAGGCGCTTCATGTGCTCGGTCGGGAAGATCGGCTGACCTGTCGCCGAGTAGGTCTCGTCGCGAGGCTGCTTGAAATGCACCTCCAGCGACCCGTCCGGGCGCAGCTGCGCATCGCCGTCGACGCCGTCGCGCAGGAGCCCCTGCGCCGTCGAGGTGCTCTTGAAGCGCATGGACATGCCATCGCCCGACTCGAAGGTCGCGGTCTGCGTGTCGATGGTGCGCGAGCCTGAATCACCGCCTTCGAGCACGGTAACCTGGCGGTACGTCAGAGTGTAGCCCTCGCAGGCGTCGCCGCCGAACTCCATGGCGATCCGCCCCCGCGCAGCCTCGACGCCCTTCGAACCCCTGGAGCTCGCAAGGGTGAGATCATAAACCGCTCTGTGCGGGACGAGCACGATGGGGGTCTTGGCGGCCTCGGCCCAAACGGGGCCGAACGAGGCGAAGGTCAGGCCGGTGGCCACGATGAGGGAACGCATGACATCTCCAAAGTTCGCCTGGAGCATCGGATCCGAAAGCGCCGACCGCCTTCATGCTCTCGATGCGTTACCGAAAATAGGAGCACCTTGAGGACAGGGCAATGTTCCGGCTTGCGTCCTTAATTGGTATCCGCCACTAATCCCCACACTGTTACACGCCAAAGGAAACCCCATGAGCGCAGTCGACAAGAAACTTCAGGAGCTGGGCATCACCCTGCCGACCCCGGCAGCCCCTGTCGCCAACTACGTTCCGTTCGTGCGCACCGGCAATCTGGTGGTCATTTCCGGCCAGCTCTGCCTCGGGGCGGACGGCAAGATCGCCGATGTTCACAAGGGCAAACTCGGCGCCGAAGTTTCACCGGAAGTCGGCCAGCAGGCCGCCCGCCTCTGCGCCATCAATCTGCTCGCCCAGCTGAAGGCCGCCGTTGGTGATCTCGACAACGTCACGCGCTGCGTGCGCCTCGGCGGCTTCATCAATGCCGTGCCCACCTTCGCGGCGATCGCGCCGGTCATGAACGGTGCATCCGACCTGATGGTCGAGGTGCTCGGCGATGCGGGCCGCCATGCCCGCTCCACTGTCGGCGTCGCGGAGCTGCCGCTCGACGCCTGCGTCGAAGTTGAAGGAATGTTTGAAGTCAAATGAGCACCCCCAGCTGGCTTGTCGCGAAGCCGATCGCCCATCGCGGCCTCCACAACAAGGCAAACGGCATCATCGAGAACACGATCTCGGCCGCGGAAGCCGCTATCGCGCGCGGCTTTCCCATCGAGCTCGACGTTCAGCTGACCGCCGACAACGAAGCCATCGTGTTCCATGATTTCGAACTCGACCGCCTCACCGGCGAGACGGGCCTCGTGATCGAGCGCAATCTTTCAGCACTCACCGGCATCGACATTTCCGGCACCATCGGTGGCGACAAGATTCCTTCCCTGAAGGATTATCTGTCCATCATCGCCGGGCGCACGCCGCTCGTCATCGAGATCAAGAGCAAGTTCAACGGCGACATGCGCCTGACGAAGCGCGTGATCGAAATCATGAGCGATTACAGCGGCCCGTTCGTGATCAAGTCGTTCGATCCGGACATCGTTGCTTACCTGCGCCAGCACGCGCCGAACATCACGCGCGGCTTCATCGGCGAGCTGGAATACGCCTCGAAATCCGACAGCTTCCTCTCGGCGGAGCAGAAGCACCGGTTCGCGAACCTCCTGCATTTCGAGGAGACCCAGCCGCACTTCCTGTCGTGGCGGGTGAAGGATCTGCCCTGCGCCTCGACATACCTGAGCAGGCTGCTCGGCCACCTGCCCGTCATGACCTGGACGGTGCGCAATCCCGAGGACCGCGCCAAGGCCGAAAAGCATGCCGACCAGATGGTCTTCGAGGGCTTCCTGCCCTAACCATTGAAGGGATCCCGCCGAGTGATTAGCTTTCATCTCAAACGGCGGGATCCTTCCACTCGGTGACGTTCCAAGTCAAAATCGCCCAAGGCCTGAAAGCGGTCGCCGCCGCTGCCTGGGATCGCTGTGCCCTGAACACGGGTTCCGGCGCCGACGATCCCCACAATCCCTTCGTGACCTATGCCTTTCTCTCCGCCCTGGAGGATTCCGGCTGCGTCGGACCGAAGACCGGATGGGCGCCCGTCCATCTCCTCGTGGAGGACGAGAGCGGCACTCTCATGGGCGCAGCCCCCTGCTATGTGAAATCCCATTCCCAAGGCGAATACGTCTTCGACTATTCCTGGGCGGACGCCTACGAGCGTGCGGGCGGACGCTACTATCCCAAGCTCCAGGTCTCCGTTCCCTTCACCCCGGTGACAGGCCCTCGCCTGCTCGTGCCGAACGGGCCGGAAGCCGGGAATGTCCGAGCCCATCTCATCGCCGGCCTTCGTGCCCTGAGGGATCAGATCGGCGCCTCCTCGGTCCACGCCACATTCCTGCAGCAGGACGATCTCGCGGCCTTCACGGGCGAGAACTTCCTGCGCCGGGACGACCAGCAGTTTCACTGGTTCAACCAGGGTTACGCCCGCTTCGAGGATTTTCTCGGGGCTCTGGCCTCCCGCAAGCGCAAGGCCATCCGGCGCGAGCGGCGGGATGCGCTGGCGAACGGCATCTCGATCGAATGGGTGACGGGATCGGCCATCACCGAAGCCCATTGGGATGCCTTCTTCGCCTTCTACATGGATACCGGCTCGCGCAAATGGGGCCGCCCCTATCTGAACCGCCGCTTCTTCTCGCTCCTCGGCGAGCGCATGGCGGACCGGGTCCTGCTCGTCATGGCGAAGCGCGGGGGCCGCTACATCGCGGGCGCCCTCAACCTCATCGGGGACAAGCGCCTCTATGGGCGCAACTGGGGCTGTATCGAGGACTACCCCTTCCTTCATTTCGAGGTCTGCTACTACCAGGCCATCGATTTCGCCATCGCGCGCGGGCTCGACCGGGTCGAGGCCGGGGCTCAGGGCGAGCACAAGCTGGCGCGCGGCTATGAGCCCGTGATCACCTCCTCCGCCCACGACATCGCCGATCCGTCCCTGCGCCGGGCCGTGAAGGCCTATCTCGATCAGGAACGGTCCTACGTCTCCGACGCGGCCCGGGAACTGAGCGAAGCGACTCCCTTCAAGCATCGAACCGCCGAGGACTGAATTTCTGTCCGGCGGAGGGCCTCCAACGGAAAGGGCCGCACCGGTTTCCCGATACGGCCCTCCATTTCCTATAGCCGACTGCGTCAGAGAGCGTCGGCGATGGTTTTGAAGCCATCCATGAGAGCTCCCGGGGACGTTCCCATGGCGGCGAGCCCCACATTCAGCAACCAGTAGCAGCCGAAGATGATCGTCGGGACCAGGATCCAGCCAAGGATCTCCTCGAACCAGATCCGCCGGCGCCGGCGGCGCTCGCGCTGCTCGCGCCAGGAGAGCTTCTGCTTCGGCTCGAGCCCCTGTTTGGGCTCGGGCTTCGGCTCGGGCTCGATGATCCGGGTCGCTACGAGCGGGGCCTCATGCAGCTCAGTCGTCATGCTCTAACCAATGGAACCTTGGGAACGGTGCGGATACCTCCGCCCCCATTACCACCGGACCCTTTCGGTTTCACGGACTTTTTCGTCTTTGACGAGGCGGACTTGGCCCTCGGCTTCTTCTTGGTGGCGGCCACGTCCTTTTCCGGCTTCGGCTTGACCGGGCCCTCGACGTACTCGAAGCCGAGACTCTGAAGCCCGATCTCGTCCGTCTTGACCACGACCTTGACCGCGCCGCCGTTCTTGAGGCGGCCGAACAGGACCTCGTCCGCCAGCGGCGTCTTGATCGTGGACTGGATCAGGCGGCCCATCGGGCGCGCGCCCATGGCCTCGTCGTATCCGTGCTCGACCAGCCAGTCGCGGGCCTCGTCCGTGAGCTCGATGGACACGTTGCGTTCCGCGAGCTGCACGTCGAGCTGCATGATGAACTTGTCGACCACCTTCTGCACCACCTCCTTCGGCAGGTGACCGAAGGAAATGATCGCGTCGAGACGGTTGCGGAATTCCGGCGTGAACAGCTTGTTGATCGCCTCCGTGTCGTCACCCTCCCGCTTCGTGCGGGTGAAGCCATAGGCCTGGCGGGCCATGTCGGCGGCGCCCGCATTGGTGGTCATGATGATGATCACGTTGCGGAAATCGACCTGCTTGCCGTTGTGATCCGTCAGCTTCCCGTGGTCCATGACCTGGAGCAGGATGTTGAACAGATCCGGGTGCGCCTTCTCGATCTCGTCGAGCAGGAGCACGCAATGGGGGTGCTGGTCGACGCCGTCCGTCAGGAGACCGCCCTGGTCGAAGCCCACATAGCCGGGAGGCGCGCCGATCAGGCGGCTGACCGTGTGGCGCTCCATGTACTCCGACATGTCGAAGCGCAGGAGCTCGACGCCGAGCGAGGCCGCGAGCTGCTTGGCCACCTCGGTCTTGCCCACGCCGGTCGGGCCGGCGAAGAGGTACGAGCCGATGGGTTTCTCCGCGTCGCGCAGGCCCGCGCGGGCCAGCTTGATCGCGGAGGACAGCGCCTCGATGGCCTTGTCCTGGCCGTAGACCACGCGCTTCAGGGTCTGCTGGAGATTCGCGAGCACCTCGGCATCGTCCTTCGACACGGTCTTGGGCGGGATGCGGGCCATGGTGGCGATCGTGGTCTCGATCTCCTTGACGCCGATGGTCTTCTTGCGACGGCCCTCGGGCAGGAGCATCTGCGACGCGCCGGTCTCGTCGATCACGTCGATCGCCTTGTCCGGCAGCTTGCGGTCGTTGATGTAGCGCGCCGACAGCTCCACCGCGGCCTTGATGGCCTCGTTGGTGTACTTGAGCTTGTGGAAGTCCTCGAAATAGGGCTTCAGACCCTTCACGATCTCGATGGCATCCGGCAACGACGGCTCGTTCACGTCGATCTTCTGGAAGCGACGGACGAGGGCCCGATCCTTCTCGAAGTACTGGCGGTACTCCTTGTAGGTCGTGGAACCGATGCAGCGCAGGGTGCCCTGGGCCAGCGCGGGCTTGAGCAGGTTCGAGGCGTCCATCGCGCCGCCGGAGGTGGCCCCGGCGCCGATCACCGTGTGGATCTCGTCGATGAACATGATCGCGTTCGGGTGCTGCTCGATCTCCTTCATCACCTGCTTGAGGCGCTCCTCGAAGTCGCCGCGGTAGCGGGTGCCGGCGAGCAGCGTGCCCATGTCGAGGGCGAAGACGGTCGCCCCCTTGAGAACCTCCGGCACCTCGCCCTGTACGATCTTGCGGGCAAGGCCCTCCGCGATGGCGGTCTTGCCGACGCCGGGATCGCCGACGAGGAGCGGGTTGTTCTTCTGGCGGCGGCAGAGCACCTGGATCGTGCGCTGCACCTCGGCCTCGCGGCCGATCAGCGGGTCGATCTTTCCGTCCTTGGCCTTCTTGTTCAGGTTGACGCAGTAAGCCTCGAGCGCATCGCCCTTCTTCTTGGCGCGCGTATCGGACTCGTCCTGCGTCGGACGTTCGTTGGAGGATTCCTCCTCCGCGCCGCGCGGCGACCGGCTCTCGCTGAGGCCGGGGCGCTTGGCGATGCCGTGGCTGATGTAGTTCACCGCATCGTAGCGGGTCATGTCCTGCTCTTGCAGGAAGTAGGCGGCGTGGCTCTCGCGCTCGGCGAAGATCGCAACGAGCACGTTGGCGCCCGTCACCTCGTCCCGGCCGGACGACTGGACGTGGATCACCGCCCGCTGGATGACGCGCTGGAAGCCGGCGGTCGGCTTCGAATCCTGGCGTCCGTCGGCAACAAGATTGGCGAGCTCGCTGTCAACGTAATCAATCAGGTTACGGCGAAGAATTTCGAGATCGACATTGCAGGCCCGCATCACGGCGGCCGCATCCTGGTCGTCGATCAGTGCGAGAAGAAGGTGTTCGAGGGTCGCATATTCGTGGCGCCGCTCGCCCGCGAGAGCGAGGGCTCGGTGAAGGGCTTGTTCCAGACTGCGAGAAAAGCTCGGCAACGGCTTGTCCTTTATGAGACGGGTCTCTCGGCTAATTCTTTTCCATCACGCATTGCAGAGGGTGCTGGTGCTTGCGGGCGAAATCCATCACCTGCGTCACCTTGGTCTCCGCAACCTCGTAGGTAAAAACTCCACACTCCCCGACGCCGTTCTGGTGCACATGGAGCATGATCCTGGTCGCGTCCTCGCGGTTCTTGTTGAAGAAGCGCTCCAGCACATGCACCACGAACTCCATCGGGGTGTAATCGTCGTTCAAAAGAAGAACGCGGTAAAGGTTCGGCCGTTTCGTGCGCGGTCTAGTTTTCGTGATGATGGCCGTGCTCGAGCGACCATCGTCGTCGCCGCCAGGGGGCTGTGACCCGCCGGCAGCGGAGAGTGGAAACCGCTTCGTCCGGATCAAAGTATCCTGAGCTAACCGCAGCATGATGTTTCGACCGACCCCTTCTTATTGGCCCCTGCCCTGCAGCCTGCCTTTCGACTCCGGCTCCAGCGCATGAGATAAATCTATAGTCGCTCCATTCGGTTCGCTAGATCAACCAGATGGGGACCCGCAACCGGCCTGAGAAGCGCGACATCTTCGTCACGCTCCCGTGAGCGGGCCCAATGCCAAGCTTCCGACTGCTTCCAAAACGCGAAACGCCCGGCCTGACGACCGGGCGTTCCCTCGAAATGGTTCGGACCTTCGGGTCCGGTATCAGGCCTTCAGGGTCTTCGACAGGAGCCCCTCGAAAGGCTTGAACGTATCGGTGGCGAGCGCAGTGTAGAGGGCGCCCAGCTTGCTGGACTGCGCAACCAGGCTCTCGTAGGCGTCCTTGGCATGCGCCGTCTGCACCTCAATGACCTTCTCGAGGCTCTGAACCCCGATCAGCTTCTCGAAGGCGGCCGAGTTCTGCTCGAGCGACTTGCGCGCAAACTCAGCGGTTTCAGTGGCGATGGCCTGGGCATTGCTGGAGAAGGCGCTCGCGGCCTTGACGGCGGCTTCCAGGTTGTCCTGGCCAAGCTTTTGCAGGTTTGCGAACGGCTGAAGCATTGTGAACCTCGACAGTAAGGCGTCTAATGGCACCAGGTGCCGGTGAAGAGTGACAGCAACATTATGTGCGCCGCACAATTTTTGTCAAGTATTCTTGTGCGGCGCACAATCTCCGTTGGATCCGGACAAGCCTCCGTTAACGCCCCCGTAACCGCATCCTCGTACGGTCGAAGGATGTGTTGCGCCGGCAACAATCTCCTTTTGGAGATCCGGTCGCGGAGGTTTGAGGCCAAACTCAACAGGGATTTTTCAGTATGACTTCGGTTTGGGTAGGACGCCGAACTGCTTGGACTTTTATTGGTATTGTCACTTCGGTCGCCATTGCCTTCTCCTCCCCCGCTGAAGCGGCGCGGCGCAAGGTCAGCCACAAGGGCGGCGGCTACAGCCCTCCATCCGCCTCCATCGTCGTCGATGCCAAGACCGGCAAGATCCTGCAGGGCGACAACATCGATGCGCCCCGCATTCCCGCCTCCATCACGAAGGTGATGAGCCTCTATCTGCTGTTCGAGCAGCTCGAGCGCGGACGGATGAACCTGAACACGCCGCTCACCGTCTCGGAATATGCCGCGAGCCAGCCGCCGACCAAGCTCGGCCTCCGTCCCGGCTCGACGATCGAGGTCGAGGACGCGATCAAGGCCATGGTGACCCTCTCCGCCAACGACGTCTCCGTGGTGGTGGCCGAGAACATCGCCGGCTCCGAGGATGCCTTCGCGCGCCTGATGACCCGCAAGGCGCGCGAGCTCGGCATGAACTCCACCCAGTTCCACAATCCCCACGGCCTGCCCCACGACCCGCCGAACATCACGACCGCCCGCGACCTGTCGATTCTCGGCCGGGCGATCCAGGACCGTTTCCCGCAGTACTTCGCCTATTTCGACACCCGCTCCTTCCAGTACGGCAAGCGCACCATCCGGGGCCACAACCGGCTTCTCGGCAAGCTCCCCGGGGTTGACGGCATCAAGACCGGCTACACCCGCCTTTCCGGCTTCAACCTGCTGACATCGGTCAACACGGAGAGCCGCAGCATCGTCGCCGTGGTTCTCGGCGGCCGCTCCGGCGCCTCCCGCGACCAGAAGATGGCCAGCCTGATCGAGGACCACCTGCCCCGCGCCTATGCCGGTGCGCGCATCGCACCGCCGGTCGTCGAGCGCGGCGCTCAGACCCAGGTCGCGGCTGCGGCCCCGGCTGCCCAGGCGCCGGTGAGGACGGCCTCCGCGACGCCCCAGGCTCCGATCCCGCCCGAGCGCAAGCCGCTCGATCTGAACACCCTCCGTCCGGTCGTGGCCTCCGCCGCCGGCGCCAGCTCCACCACGACGCCGTCCTCCACTGCGTCGGTGCGTTGGCAGAAGGGCCGCGAGCCGCTGCCGCTGAATGCCCAGGCCTATGCCGCCCTCCAGGGCCAGCCGGCCCAGATCTCGGAGGCGCAGAAGGCTGCCCTTCAGGCGAAAGTCGAGGCCAAGGCCCCGGCTGCCGCCCAGGCCGCGCCTGTGAAGGTCGCGTCCCTGAAGGTCGAGGCTCCCAAGGCCGAAGCGTCCGAGGTCAGGAAGGCCGTCAGCGGCTGGGTGATCCAGCTCGGCGCGACCGACGACGAAGAGAAGGCAAAGGCGATCCTCGCCTCCGCGCGCAGCCGCTTCGGGAACGTGCTGCGCAAGGCCTCCCCCTACACGGAGAAGGTCAGCTCCAACGGCGGCACGCTCTATCGCGCACGGTTCTCGGGCTTCAAGGAATCCGGCGACGCCGAGAAGGCCTGCAAGCAGCTCAAGAAGAGCGGCATGGCCTGCTACGCCTCCCGGGGCTGACGAAGTTTTAATCTCTCGCCGTTTTACTTGTCGATGCGACGGTATGGTGTGTTTGTACCGTCGCAGTTCAAAACCGGATCGCGCGTGGAGTATCAGCGATGTCGGCCCAAAAGGACTTCTCTCGCCTGGTTTACGCGAGCAGCGAGATACGCAGACCCTCCCTGGTCGGGATGGAGTTTCTTGATCAGCGTGCGATGCGCATGTCTGACCTCGTCGAGGCTCGCTCCCGGCTTAAGCCCCAGGATCTGGTAGGCTTCATCTTTCGTCATTACGCCCGATTGCGCATGAGTTCGCGTCCGCGTGTCTCGATCGCCCTGAGCGTCTTCACGCCAGCCGGAAAACCGGCGATCAAGATAAGCCTCTAGGAGAGGCACGCCCTCGGGATCGAGCGCGCTGCACTCCTCATAGAGACGGCGCAGATGGTCGGGAGCAAGGCTCGACAGGCGCCGGCCCGCGAAGGAGCCAGCGAGGACGCTGCCCTCGATCCCTCCGGTCGCATGATCGATCTCCATCTCGATCATCGCCGACCGGATCCGGGAATAGCGCCCGGCAGTCCTCTGAGTGCGCCCCCACGGACCGGGAAGCGGCAGGCCGCCCCAGCCGAGCGCCCAAGCCCCGAAACCTCCCACCAGCAGAGCCGTGGCAATCTGTCCCTTTGCGCCAAGCGCCACCGCTACGCCGAGAGCCGCGATACCGGCGACAATCTTCACAGCCTTGGCCACCGCCTGTGTATCCGAGCGGGCAAAGACCTTGAGAAGCCACCAGACAAGCGCAGCGGCGGCGATTCCATAAAGCATCATCATGTGTTCATCCCCATCCCAAGATGTGGGCCGGGATGAGGCGGTTGTAAATCACGCGCGCTCCGATATGCGAAAGCCGGCCCCATCGGCTTGGGGCCGGCTTCCTGACATTCTCGAGAAACCTGTGCTCGCTTTCAGTGGAGGAGCCGTGCCTGGCCGCGCTGACTTTCCCGCTCCCAGGCCTGGACCACGACGCCGTTGATCCCGGAATCGTGAAGGCGATCGCTCAGATCGATGAAGTGACGCTCGGTGACTTCCACATCGATCTCGATCTCCTTGTCCTCGACCTGCTCGAGTTCGCACGCAGCGTAACGTTCGTAGGCAGCGGACATCTCGGCATAGGCGAAGGCGACCGGCAACGTCCGGAAGATCGTGGAGAAATCCTCGTCCAGATCTCCCGTGGTCAGATCGCGCATCTGGACGAGATAGCCGTCCTCGTGCTCGCACACTTCATAGCGCCAGTGCCGGCCTTCGGATGCAGACAGGAGCATCGGAACCTCCACTCAACTGAACTGCAAGGCCAATGCGTATCCAGGGAGCGGGGTTCCAAGAAGATCCCCTGCTAAAAAGTCTAACGCTTCCAGCCCATTTCGCCGCGCACGCGCCCGCCGATGCGAAGCGTCGTGCCATTGCCCAGATCGATGGCGCCCTGATCGCTCTTGAGCGCGTCAACCTGTTTATTTTTTGGGCGGAGGGCATCCTTGCACGCCTCAGGGACCTGGATGGCCTGACCCGGCTTCGGATCGGGGATGCGACAATCCTCGGCGAGGGCAGATCCGGCCAGCACGAACAGGGATGATGCGAGGATGGTCAGGCGGATCATGACCAGCTCCTGATTCACTGAAGTTACAGCAAGCCGAGTTCGGCCAGTTCTCGTCGCATGTCTTCGGGCATCTTGGCAAGGTCGCCCGCCTTGCCGTCGATATCCCGCGGGGCCTCCTTGGCGGCGAGATACCGCCAGCCCTGGAACGGCCTGTAGGGCCGCGGCTCGACGGGGATCACCGTGGGTTCGAGCACGAGACGGCAGCGCCCGATCCCATCCGCATCGGTGAAGGGGCGCACATCCAGGAGCTTCTGGCGCGCCGCGACCTGCCCCTTGATCACCCAGTACAGCGAGCCGCCATCGAGAAGCTCGTCCACACGTTTGGGCACCATGCGGGTGGTGTGCGTCTGCTCGTAGTCGCGACCGAGGCGCCGGTGATGCGCACGGTTCTCCTCGATCCATTCCTCGAGATCGGTGATGGACTCGCAACCGACACAGAGCTTGATCAGGTGAAGGGCCATGGGAGCTTTGAACCACGTGTGCGTCGGATCGCAAATCCGGCGCTCTGCCGCACTCCTATTCCTCTTCCGCCTTCAGCACAATGAGACGCGCGCCCTCCGCCACCTGCGCGCCGGGCTCGGCGGCGATCTCCGCCACTTCCCCGTCCGAGGGCGCGACGAGCACGTGCTCCATCTTCATCGCCTCGACGACGGCGAGCCGCTGCCCCTTCTCGACCCTGTCTCCCGGCTGCACGAAAACGGCGATGAGCTTGCCGTGCATCGGCGCCTTCACCAATCCGGTTTCGCCGATGTGCTCGAGGTCCACATCGAAGGGATCGTAGGGCTGCACGAGCGTCTGGCGGCCGTTGCGCAGGATGTAAACGCCGTGAGGAGCATCCACCTCTTGGTCGATCCCCTCGTCCGCCCACGGATCGCTGTCGCCGACTGCAACAGTGCTGACGCCACGATGCTCGGAACTGAAGATTTCGCGCGCTTCGACGCGCTCGCCGTCGACGAGGAGAGGCATGCCGACGCTGCGCGTGCCGAGAAGCTGGAAGCCGTCCGGCTCGGACCAGGGTGACGACGGCTCGTCATTCTTCAGATGCTCGGACATGCGCAGGCGATCAATCTCGCGGGAGATCAAGGCCGCAGCGCCGAAGGAGGCCGCGACCTCATCGAGCGGTTGAGGCCCAACGCCGAGCGCCTCAAGATTGCGGTCGATGAATCCGGTATCGAAGCGTCCTGCCCTGAAGCCTTCCGCCTCGCACAGCTTCTTCAGGAAAGCGACATTCGTCTTCGGTCCCGCGACCAGGGTCTGTCCGAGCGCATCGGCGAGCTTCGACAGCGCCTCTTCGCGCGTCTCGCCATGGGCGATGACCTTTGCGATCATCGGATCGTAATAGGGCGTCACCTCCGCGCCGGCCTCCACGCCCGTGTCGATGCGGATGCTCTCATCCTCCGGGAACTGGAGAGCCCAGAGCTTGCCGGTCGAGGGCAGGAACTCCTTTTCCGGGTCCTCCGCATAGAGGCGCGCCTCGACCGCATGGCCAGTGATCGACAGATCGCCTTGTGTGAACGGCAGCACCTCGCCGGAGGCGGCGCGGAACTGGAGTTCCACGAGATCGAGGCCCGTGATCGCCTCCGTGACGGGATGCTCCACCTGGAGACGCGTATTCATTTCCATGAAATAGAAGCGGTCGGCGCGAAGGCCCTCGCGACCATCGGCGATGAACTCGACCGTGCCTGCGCCCACATAGCCCACCGCGCGAGCGGCCTCGACGGCCGCCCGGCCCATGGCCTCGCGCATCTCGGGCGTCATGCCCGGAGCCGGCGCCTCCTCGATCACCTTCTGGTGGCGGCGCTGGAGCGAGCAGTCGCGTTCGAAGAGATGCACCACGTTGCCATGCGCATCGGCGAAGACCTGAATTTCGATGTGTCTCGGCGAGAGGATGTATTTCTCCACGAGCACGCGCGGATCGCCGAACGCGCTCGAGGCCTCGCGCTGGGCACTCTCCAGCGCGGCATCGAAATCGGCCGCCTTCTCGACGCGCTTCATGCCCTTGCCGCCGCCGCCCGCGACGGCCTTGATGAGAACCGGATAGCCGATCTCGTAGGCCTTCTGGCGCAGGAAGTCCGGATCCTGCTTCGAGCCGTGATAACCCGGCACCACCGGGACATTCGCCTGCTGCACGAGGGCCTTCGCGGCATCCTTCAGGCCCATGGCCTTGATGGCGGAAGCCGGCGGGCCGACGAACACGATGCCGTTCGCCGCGCAGGCCTCGGCAAATTCCGCGCGTTCGGACAGGAAGCCGTAGCCGGGATGGATGGCGGCCGCCTTCGCCTGCTTGGCCACCTCGATGATCCTGTCGATCCGCAGATAGCTCTCGCGCGCGGGCGCCGGACCGATCAGATAGGCTTCGTCCGCCATCTGCACGAAGAGCGCGTCGGCATCCGCCTCCGAATAGACCGCGATGGTGCGCATGCCCAGCCGCTTGGCGGTGCGGATGATCCGGCAGGCAATCTCGCCGCGATTGGCGATGAGGACACTCTCGAGCATGGCCATCCCTGTTGATCCGACTTCCGGTTCGGTTTGCCAGAACCTAGAGCAAAACCTAGGCCGCTTGTCACGCGGGAACAGCTTCTCCTTTCGCCGGCCCCAACAGGGAAGCCCTGCCCGGCTCCGGCCCTCCTTCTGATTTTCCCTCCGGAGAGCGGTCGAGGTCCGGCTCTTGCACTGGCCAGGATCTCACGCTACCTTTCTCTTGCAAATGATTTGCAACTGCAGAAAGACCCTTATGGATCAATCAGCCCCCGTCTCCCTCGTCCGCAAGGCGGCCTGGCGACAGGACGTGACCCTGCCCTCCCTTCCCGAGGTGAACCGCTCGATCAAGGTGCGCCCCGGTTCCAAGTGGCGGCGGGCGGCGGCCTTCCTGGGCCCGGGCTATCTGGTGGCCGTGGGCTACATGGACCCGGGCAACTGGGCGACCTCCATCGCGGGCGGCTCCAAATACGGCTACGCCCTGCTCTCGGTGGCGCTGATCTCGAACATCATGGCGATCATTCTGCAGTCCCTCTGCGCGCGCCTCGCGGTGGCGACGGGCCGGGACCTCGCCCAGGCCTGCCGGGACGCCTATCCGCGCCCGGTCGCGTGGGTGCTCTGGCTCCTGGCGGAACTCGCCATCTGCGCCACGGACCTCGCCGAGGTCATCGGCACGGCGATCGGCCTCAACCTGCTCTTCGGGGTGCCGTTGGAAATCGGCGTGGTTATCACGGCGCTCGACGTGTTCCTGATCCTCTATCTGCAGAACTTGGGTTTCCGCTGGGTCGAGGCTTTCATCATCACCCTGCTCGGCGTCATCGCCGTGTGCTTCGGCATTCAGATCGCCATGGCCGATCCGGACTGGAGCGCGGTCGTCACGGGCTTCGCGCCGACGACCGAGATTGTCACCAATCCGGACATGCTCTATCTCGCGCTCGGCATCCTCGGTGCGACGGTGATGCCGCACAATCTCTATCTGCACTCAGGGATCGTGCAGACCCGCGCCTATGGCGACACATTGCCTGAGAAGCGCGAGGCCCTGCACTTCGCAACGCTCGATTCCACCATCGCGCTGATGTTCGCGCTGACCATCAACGCGTCCCTGCTGATCCTGGCCGCCGCCGCCTTCCACCATACCGGCCGCACGGAGATCGCAGAACTCGGTGAAGCGCATACCCTGCTCACTGGCATTCTGGGCACGGCCATCGCGCCGATGCTGTTCGGCCTGTCCCTGCTCTGCTGCGGCCTCAACTCCACGGTCACGGCCACTATGGCCGGCCAGATCGTCATGGAAGGCTTCATCAATTTCAGGATGGCCCCCTGGCTGCGCCGCCTCATCACCCGCGGCATCGCCATCATTCCCGCGGCCGCCGTCACCATCGCCTATGGCGAAAGCGGCACAGCGAAACTTCTGATTTTCAGCCAGGTGATCCTGAGCCTTCAGCTGCCCTTCGCGGTCATCCCGCTCGTGACCATGACGGCCTCGAAAGCCAAGATGGGCGAACTCGTGACGCCGCGCTGGCTCACCGTCGTCGCAGGCATCGTCGCAGCCGTGATCGTCGTGCTGAACGTGAAGCTGCTGGTGGATTTCGTTCTGGGGTAAATAGGCCGCCCGCCTGTCATCCCCGCAAAGGCAGATCGCTTGGAATCAATGAAAAAGGCGCTGCGATGACCGCAGCGCCGTCCTGACATCCGTCCTGCTCCGGGCTCCTCCGCATGGCTCCGGAATGACGCTTAAGTTACGCGTCCTTCAGACGACCGAGCGCCTCTTCCATCTTCGTCTTGCGAACGAGAGCATCCTCGCGGCGCTCACGCTGCTCCTCGACGACCTCTTCTGGCGCGCGCTTGATGAAGTCTGCATTCCCGAGCTTGGCGTCGATCTTGCCGATATCCACGTCGAGCTTCTGGATTTCCTTGGCAAGACGCGCGCGCTCGGCATCGAGATCGATCACGCCCTCGAGCGGAAGCGCCGCGACTTCGCCGCGGACGATCAGCTGGATCGAGCTCTTGGGCGCGGCATCCGCGAAGGAAATGTCGGAGATGCGCGCAAGGCGCTTCACGATATCGCCCCAGCGCTCGGCGCGAGCCTTCACACCGGCGGAAGACGCGACGAGCGCGAGCGGGATCTGCGCCCCGGCGGGCACGTTCGTCTCGGACCGGGCGGAGCGGATCTCGTTGACGAGGTCCACGACCCAGCCGATCTCGGCTTCGGCCTCGCCGTCGATGAGGTGATCGAGATTCGACCAGGGCGCGAGTGCCAGAATCGTCTCGCGCTTCGGCCCCTCCTGGCCCTTCACCTCCCACAGCTCTTCGGTGAGGAAGGGCATGATGGGGTGCAGGAGCTTGCAGATTTCATCAAGGATGAAGGCGATGGTGGCGCGGGTCTCGTCCTTGGCGGGAGAATCGGCGCCCTGCAGCACGGGCTTGGAGAGTTCCAGCGTCCAATCGCAGAACACGTTCCAGATGAAGCGATAGGCCGCGCCCGCCGCCTCGTTGAACTTGTAGCTCTGGATTCCGGCGGCGACTTCGTTGATCGCCTTCGCGCACTCGCTGAGCGCCCACTTGTTGAGCGTCTCCTTCACCGCCTTGGGATCGAAGTCCGCGACGCGCCGGCACTCGTTCATCTCGGCGAAACGGGCCGCGTTCCAGATCTTGGTGGCGAAGTTGCGGTAGTTCTCGACGCGCTGGACCGACAGCTTGATGTCGCGGCCCTGCGCCGCCATCGAGGTCAGCGTCATGCGAAGCGCATCCGCGCCGTACTGCTCGATCACGTCGATCGGATCGATGACGTTGCCTTTCGACTTCGACATCTTCGCGCCCTTCTCGTCGCGGACGAGGGCGTGGATATAGACAGTGTCGAAGGGCACCTCGTCCATGAAGTGCAGGCCCATCATCATCATGCGGGCGACCCAGAAGAAGATGATGTCGAAGCCCGTGACGAGCGTGTTGGTCGGATAATAGCGCTTGAGCTCCGGCGTCTCGTCCGGCCAGCCGAGCGTCGAGAACGGCCACAGCGCCGAGGAGAACCAGGTGTCGAGCACGTCCTCGTCGCGCTTCAGGGCCACGTCCCTGCCGTGCTTGGCGCGCGCCTCGGCTTGTGCATCCTCCTCCGAATGCGCGACGAACACGTTGCCGTCCTCGTCGTACCAGGCCGGGATCTGGTGGCCCCACCAGAGCTGACGCGAGATGCACCACGGCTCGATGTTCTCGAGCCACTGGAAGTAGGTCTTCTCCCAGTTCTCAGGCACGAACTTCGTCTTGCCCTTGCGCACGGCGTCGAGCGCACGATCGGCCAGGGGCTTCACGTTCACGTACCATTGGTCGGTGAGATACGGCTCGATCACCACGTTCGAGCGGTCGCCGTGCGGCACCATGTGGGTGTTCGGCTCGATCTGGACGAGGATTTCCCGCTCCTCCAGCATGGCGACGATCCGCTTGCGGGCCTCGAAGCGGTCGAGCCCGTCGAGGGCGAGCACGGCCTTGAGCTCATCCGTCTGCTGGAGGCCTTCGAGGAAGGCCTCGTTGCCGGAAAGCGCAAGCTGCGCCTCCGTGCCGAAGATGTTGATGAGCGGCAATCCGTGGCGCTTGCCGACCTCGAAGTCGTTGAAGTCGTGCGCCGGCGTGATCTTCACCGCGCCCGTGCCCTTCTCGGGATCGGAATATTCGTCGGCCACGATCGGGATGCGACGGCCCACCAGCGGGAGGATGGCGAACTTGCCGATGAGATCCTTGTAGCGCTCGTCCTCCGGATGAACGGCGACGGCCACGTCGCCCAGCATCGTCTCGGGGCGCGTGGTGGCGACGGTGATGGAGCGATCGGGGCTTCCTTCGATGGCGTAGCGGATATGCCAGAGGCTGCCCTTCACCTCGACCTGCATCACCTCGAGATCCGAGATCGCGGTCTGGAACTTGGGGTCCCAGTTCACGAGGCGCTTGTCCTTGTAGATCAGGCCCTGCTTGTAGAGGTCGACGAACACCTTCAGCACGGCCTTCGACAGGCCCTCATCCATGGTGAAGCGCTCACGAGACCAGTCGCAGGAGGCGCCCAGGCGCTGAAGCTGCGACTTGATCTTTCCGCCGGACTCGCCCTTCCACTCCCACACGCGCCTGACGAACTCCTCACGGCCGAGGTCGCGGCGGTGGATCTGCTTCTCCATGAGCTGGCGCTCGACCACCATCTGGGTGGCGATGCCGGCATGGTCCATGCCCGGCTGCCAGAGCACGTCCTTGCCGCGCATCCGCTCGAAGCGACAGAGGATGTCCTGGATCGTGTTGTTGAGGGCGTGCCCCATATGGAGCGAGCCCGTGACGTTCGGCGGCGGAATCACGATGGTATAGGGGTCCGCGCCCTTGCGATCGGGCCGGCCGGCCTTGAAGGCTTCGGTCTCCTCCCAGCGGGTGGCGATGCGTGCTTCGACGGAAGCGGGGTCGAACGTCTTGTCCATCATGATGCGATACCGGCCAGTTGGCGCGCCAAACGCGCGAGCAAGTGGGCTACAAACCGGACGGATCGAGCGAAGTCAACCGATGGACGAAAAAGTTGAGGATCAGCCCCGGGTCACGCGCTCGATTTCGGCTTTCACGAGCCGTTCCACGAGGGCGGGCAGGTTCTCGTCGAGCCATGCCTTGAGCATGGGCCGAAGCAGCTCCTTCATCAGATCCTCGACGGTCTGAGGTTGAGCCACAACGCGGGCAGCCCCCAGGCGGCTGAAGGCGTCGGCGACGGAGGCCTCGGTCGTCCGGGACATCAGGGCTTCGCCGGGGGCGCGCTCGCAGGGCGGTGCAAGAGTCTGCGCGGCAGCCGGCACTTCGTAGCCGTCGATGAGATGGGAAACGGAGCGTTCGTCCGGATACGGGCCGCTCTGTGCCGGAGGCATGCTCTCCTCCATCGCGCCCGCTGCGGTGGACCGGAACTCCGGGTGGAACCCGGGCGAAACATGCCGCTCGGCGATGTCGAGGACCGTCTTCAACGGCGATGGCGGAGATTCGTGAAAGGGCGGTTCAGGCGCCGACTCGTGCTCGTCCGAGATGATACGCCGGATGGAAGCAAGAATGTCTTCCATCGATGGTTCATCGACCTTCAGGTTCACAGAACCCATAGCCCCACCCAATAAAATAGAGTTCTTAGAATCTCATTCTTGAGAATATTTTTAGTATTTACGCAAAGTCACAGAAAACAAGCAGGGCCGGAACTATTTTGCTCCGGCCCCGAAACTTATCAACGACCATCAGGCGTGGTCGTACCGATCCATAGATCCTTGACCTGTTCGTAGTGAATCTTGGGATTGTAGTGATTCACGGCCAGTCCCAGGGCACGGGAGTTGAGGCGGCCCATGGCCTGCACAAGGCTGTAGGATCCGACTACGCGATCGCGCTGGGCCTGGATCAGGTTCACGCGGGCGGTGAGAAGCTCCTGCTGGGCGTTCAGCACGTCGAGGGTCGTGCGCTGGCCGACACGGGCCTCCTCGCGTACGCCGCTCAGCGCCGTCTCGGCCGCATCGATCTGCGCCTGGGCGGCCTCGATCTGGGCGCGTGCGGCCTCGAGGGCGCTCCACGACGACAGAACGGCGGCCCGCACCTGATCGCGGATCCAATCGGCCTGGAGCTGGGCCTGCCCGACCTGCTCCTTCGCCTGACGGGTGGCGGCATAAGCCTGGCCGCCCTCGTAGATCGGAACCGTCAGGGACGCGACGGCGCTCGCATTGAGGGCCTCGTCGTTCGACTGGCGTGAATCGTAGCGCTGGCTCACGGAGGCGCGCACGCCGATCTGGGGCGCGAGGGCTCCCTGGGCGATCTTGACTTGGAACTCTGCCGCATCGACCGCATGCTGCGCCGCCTTGATGGCCGGGTGCTCGCCGAGTGCGATCCGCAGGGCCTCGTTCACGTTGCGCGGGGTCAGCCGGTCGAGCGGGCGCCCGGGGGCCAGCTGCCGCGGCTCGACGCCGACGAATTGGCGGTACTGGGCGATGCTGGCCCGCAGATTGGCTTCCGCCTGACTTGCCTGGGAACGGGCTGCCGCGAGGCGCGACTCGGCCTGTGCCACGTCGGTGCGCGTCACCTCGCCCACGTTGAAGCGGTCGCGGGTCTGGCGCAGCTGCTCGTCGATCACCTCGACGTTGTTGCGCTGGAGGTCGAGAATGGCCGTGTCGCGCAGCACGTTCATATAGGCGCTGGCGGCGCTGAACAGGGTGTTCTGCTCGACCGTCGTGAGGTCCTCACGGGACGCCAGCACGTTCGACTCGGCGCGTCGGACCGAGTTGTCGGTCCGGAAACCGTCGAAAATCGGCTGGGTGATCTCCAACCCATAGCCGCGCGGCGTGAGCCAGCTGGACACCTCGCCACCTCCCAGGAGGCCACGCGGCTCACGATCGTCATATTGCGACCATGTCCGGCCGATATCGGCGTTAGCCGTGATCTGGGGACGGTATCCGGACTTCGCCTGAGCGACGTTCTCGTCGGCGGCGCGGACGCCGGCGCGCTGGGCATTGAGATTGGGGTTGTTGCCATAGGCCTTCGCCAAGGCGCTTTCCAGCGTCTCTGCCAAGCCGGCACTCGCCCCCGCGAGAACGAACACGGAAGTCATCGCCCCAAGGAGCACGCGATACTTGCTACTGAATTGCTTCCCGTTCACGCCCACCTGCCTAGCGACTTATTTGAACTGAAACTTGCGATCGGAACCGACGCGCAAGACTCATAGACTCAAAGCGCAACAATACCCATGCTGGACGAGTCGGCAACAAGAGGCGAAGCGCTGATGAATTTTAGCACGAGGGTGGCGCAAAAAAGCGACACTAAGCGTGACAATATTTAGGAATTGAGGGTTATTTCAGAACGTGAACCCCGGCTCCTGCACGAAGGGAGCCAGGACCGGGGCCGCCGCATCGAACAGGGCCCGTTCACCGAAAGCATCGCCGGAGCGCACATAGAGCATTGCCCGAGCCGCGCGGCCGCGCCCCTTCACGCAGACGAGGCGGCCATTCTCGGCCAGCTGCTGCAGGAGGGCATCGGGACGGACGTCCACGGCGCCGTTGACGAGGATCACATCGTAGGGAGCATTCTTGGCCCAGCCCTGCTCGAGCGGACCCGTGACGACCTCCACGCCGTCGGCGCCCGCAGCGGCCAGGCTCTTCCTGGCGGCATCAGTCAGGCTCTCATCCGCGTCGAGGGCGGTTACCTGAGCGCCGAGCTTGTGGAGAACGGCGGCGGCATAGCCACGACCACAGGCCACATCCAGGGCCTTCTCGCCCGCCTCGACCTCCAGGGCCTGGATCATGCGGCCAAGGTTCATAGGGCAGAGCATATAGCGGCGGGCAGCGCCGTCGCTGATCAGGATGTCCTGATCGATATAGGCAAGCTCCTCGCGGCCGGGGAGCACGAACTTCTCGCGCGGAACGCTGTTCATCGCATCGAGCAGCGGAATGTCGTTCACGTCGAAAGTGCGCAGCTGGCTGTCAACCATCATCCGGCGCGCCTGCGAGAAATCGACCATGGAGATTGCCTTCAGAAATTCGATTTGGAGGCCTCGCCCGGAATCGAACCGGGGTGCAAGGATTTGCAGTCCTCTGCGTAACCACTCCGCCACGAGGCCATCCGGGGCGTGCCGCGAGCGCGGCGAAAGCTCCATAGCAAGCACCCTTCCAAAGAGCAACAGCCCGTTTTGCAAGATCGTCGTTTTGCAAGATCGCTCACGAAAGGGGCTTGCGCCGCGCAAGACTCGTGTTATATGCCACGCACCGTCGCCGACGAGAGCTGCTCCGGCAGCACGGCGAAGAGAGGCGCAAGTCTCCCGAAGGTATGGCTTATTCCGGCGTGGCGCAGCGGTAGCGCAGCGGACTGTTAATCCGTTGGTCGTAGGTTCGAATCCTACCGCCGGAGCCAACTTTCCCAATTCCCTGAAAAGTTTCGGATTTAATTGAACCGCATGGGCACCCTCGCCTGACGGTTTGCCTGCGTTCATGCCGCCGCACGGGACGACCGGCAGGAAACGAGCGCTGCGCGGCCCTCGAGCCACTTATCCACACCGGCCGGGAGAATCGGACGCTCTGCGCACATCCGACGATTTTCGCCGGAACACGCGCCCAACATGGTTTCCCCGCTTCACCGCCCTCCTCCGAAGGCCTTCGCCGTTTGAGACCAAGGGAGCGGCTTGACCCACCCCGCGGCTTGCCGTCAGCATCGGGCATCTCCGCAGGGATGCTCCTGCCTCCACCCCGTTCGGAATGACCATGACAGCGACTGCCCTCTTGTTTCGTGATGATGCCTATGCCCGCTCCTGCACCGCCACAGTGCTCGGCGTATCGCCGGAAGGCGGCGTCATCCTCGACCGCACCGTCTTCTACGCCCAGGGCGGCGGGCAGCCCGGCGACGTGGGCGTGATCGTGCGCGCCGACGGCGAGAGAATCGCGGTCACCAACACGGTCTATGGTCCGGACCGCACGCAGGTCGCGCATCTCGTCGGACCTGATGCCGCCTCCGGTTTTGCGCCCGGCGAAGCCGTTGAACTGCAGCTCGATTGGGAGCGCCGCTACAAGCGCATGCGCGTCCACACCGCCCTCCATCTTCTGAGCGTCGTCCTTCCTTATCCCGTCACCGGTGGCGCCATCGGCGACGGCGACGGGCGTCTCGATTTCGACATTCCCGATGCCGGTCTCGACAAGGCAGAACTGACCGAGAAGCTGAACGCCCTGATCGCGCAGGATGCGCCCGTCACGGAACGCTGGATCACGGACGAGGAGCTCGACGCCAATCCGGGACTCGTGAAGACCATGTCGGTGCAGCCGCCGCGCGGCTCGGGCCGCGTCCGCCTCGTCGAGATTCAGGGGATCGATCTTCAGCCCTGCGGCGGCACCCATGTGCGCCGGACAGGCGAGATCGGGCAGGCCGCGATCACCGAGATCGAGAAAAAGGGCAAGCAGAACCGCCGCGTCCGCCTGTCCCTGACCGCCTGAGCACTCTATCTTTCAGAACGACGATCTTCAGGAGCAATCCCATCATGACCCAGCTCTTTGTGTCCCCCGCACGGCTGCAGGAGCACCTGGACGACCCGAACGTCGTCATCGTCGACGGCTCCTGGTATCTGCCGACGGAGAACCGCGACGCCGATGCCGAGTTTCTGGCCGGCCACATTCCCGGAGCGTTGCGATTCGACATCGACAAGGTGAAGGATCCGTCCTCGTCCCTGCCCCACATGCTCCCTTCGCCGGAGGCCTTCGCCAAGATCGCAGGCGAGATGGGGATCGACGAGAACAGCATTGTCGTTGTCTATGACGGCGCCGGGCTGTTTTCCGCTCCGCGCGTCCGCTGGACGTTCCAGGTTTTCGGCGCACGCAACGTCTCGATTCTCGAGGGCGGTTTTCCCGCCTGGAAGGCGGAGGGCCGCCCCATCGAAACGGGGCCGGAGAGGAAGCGGGAGCCGAAGGTTTTCCGGCCTTCCTTCAACGCGGCCGCCGTTGCGGACGTTGTGGCCGTACAGGAGGCTCTTCGCACCCGCGCCGCGCAGGTCGTGGATGCGCGTCCGGCGGAGCGTTTCCGCGGCGAAGCGCCCGAACCGCGCCCCGGCCTTCGCTCCGGCCATATTCCAGGCAGCCTCAACCTGCCCTTCAACGCCATCGTCGAGAACGGCAAGCTGAAGGACAAGGCCAGCATCCAGCAGGCGCTGAAGGACGCGGGTGTCGATCCCGACAAGTCGGTGATCACCACCTGCGGATCGGGCGTCTCGGCCGCCATCCTCGGCGTGGCGCTCGAAGCCACCGGGCATCCCATGAAGGCGATCTATGACGGCGCCTGGGCCGAATGGGGCGCGCGGGAAGACCTGCCCCTCGAAACCGGACCGGCGGCGAAAGCCTGATCCGCGCCAAAGCAAAAGCCCCGGAACGATCCGGGGCTTTTTCGTTTCCGCACTCCTCTGCTCAGTGCAGGATCTGCGAGAGGAAGAGCTTGGTGCGCTCGTGCTGCGGGTTCTTGAAGAACTCGTCGGGCGTGTTCATTTCCACGATCTGCCCGTAATCCATGAAGATCACCCGGTCGGCGACCTGGCGGGCGAAGCCCATCTCGTGGGTCACGCAGAGCATGGTCATGCCTTCCTCGGCCAGACCCACCATGGTGTCGAGCACCTCCTTCACCATCTCCGGGTCGAGCGCGGAGGTCGGCTCGTCGAACAGCATGATCTTGGGGCTCATGCAGAGCGAGCGGGCGATCGCCACGCGCTGCTGCTGGCCGCCCGAGAGCTGGCCCGGATACTTGTTCGCCTGCTCGGGGATCTTCACCCGGGTCAGGTAGTGCATGGCAACCTCTTCGGCCTCCTTCTTCGGCATCTTCTTCACCCAGATCGGCGCGAGCGTGCAGTTCTCCAGGATCGTGAGATGCGGGAAGAGGTTGAAGTGCTGGAACACCATGCCGACGTCGCGGCGCACCTCGTCGATGCGCTTGAGGTCGTTCGTGAGCTCGGTGCCGTCGACGATGATGCGGCCCTTCTGGTGCTCCTCGAGCCGGTTGATGCAGCGGATCATCGTCGACTTGCCCGACCCGGAAGGACCGCAGATCACGATGCGCTCGCCCCGGCGCACGGTCAGGTTGATGTCGCGCAGGACGTGGAACTCGCCGTACCACTTGTGCACGTCGATCAGCTGGATGGCGGCCTCGGCCTTCGGGTCGATTGCGGCGGTCTGAACTGTTTGTGCTGTCATTGTCATTGCCATGAAATTAGCGTTTCTGACCGGATGCGAGGCGTCTCTCGACCCCGAGCGAGTAACGCGACATGCCGAAGCAGAAGATGAAATAGAACAGGGCTGCGAAGGCGTAACCCGTGATTCCGATGCTGGGCGCCGCCCAGTTGGGATCGATGCGCGAGGCCTCGATGGTCTTGACGAGATCGAAGATGCCCACGATCGCCACGAGGGACGTGTCCTTGAACAGACCGATGAAGGTGTTCACGATGCCCGGGATCACGATGCGCAGGGCCTGCGGCAGGATGATGAGGATCATCATCTGCGGGTAGTTGAGGCCGAGCGACATGGCGCCCTCGTATTGTCCCTTCGGCATGGCCTGAAGGCCGCCGCGAACCACCTCGGCCATGTAGGCGGAGGCGAAGAGCGCCGTGCCGATGAGCGGGCGCAGGAGGCGGTCGACCGTGATGTCCCCCGGGAGGAAGAGCGGCAGCATGGTGTTGGCCATGATGAGCACGGTGATCAGCGGCACGCCGCGCACGAACTCGATGAAGACCACCGACGCCATGCGCACGATGGGCAGCTTCGAACGGCGTCCGAGCGCCAGCAGGATGCCGAAGGGCAGCGAGAAGACGATGCCCACCGTCGCCACCAGAAGCGTCACGAGAATGCCGCCCCAGAGGGATGTCGGCACCGGCCGCAGACCGAAATCCATGTCGATCAGGGCCAGCGTGATGCCGATGACGGCGGCGATTCCGCCACCGATGAGCAAAGGCGGTCGAATGGCTGTCTTGAGCACCGCCGCCACGAGGGCGAAGAAGGCGATCAGCAGGGCGCCGAAGATCAGGAAGCCGATCCAGAAGCGGCCGCTGAAATCGGCATTGCCGCCGGTCAGCAGGATGTAGGAAATGACGGGGAACAGCCAGAAGAAGTAGACGGCTCCCAGATCCCGGCGCGGCGCCTTGAGCCACAGCAGCCAGCCCACGCCGAGGGCGAGGAGCGCGAAGAAGATGTCCACCCTCCAGCGCTCCGACCCCGTGTAGGAGCCGTAGGTGAAGTAGGTGATCTTGTCGCGGATGAACGCCCAGCAGGCCCCGGCCTCGCTGCCGCCCATATCCGCGCGGCAGGCAGCGCGGTCGGCACCGGTCCAGACCGCATCGATGAACAGGAACTTCACGATCGGAGGAACGGTGAGATAGAGGAGATAGAACACCACCAGCGTCAGGATGGTGTTGAAGGGTCCCGAGAACAGGTTCTCACGGATCCAGGCGATGGGACCGCGCGCTAGGTTGGGCGGAGGCAGGGCTTCCACCTGCTTGGCCTGCACGAAGTGAGGAAAATCGACGGTGGTGCTCATCGGATGTCCTTACCGTTCGACGATCGCCACGCGGCGGTTGTAGATGTTCATCAGGGCCGAGGTCACGAGGCTGATCGTGAGATACACGCCCATGGTGATGACGACGACCTCGATGGCCTGGCCGGTCTGGTTGAGCACGGTTCCCATGAACACCTGGACCAGATCCGGATAGCCGATGGCCACGGCCAGCGACGAGTTCTTCGTCAGGTTGAGATATTGGCTCGTCAGCGGCGGAACGATAACGCGCATCGCCTGCGGGATCACCACGAGACGCAAGGTCTGTCCGGGCTTCAGGCCGAGCGAGCTGGCGGCTTCCGTCTGTCCCTTCGAAACGGCCAGGATGCCGGCGCGGACCACCTCTGCGATGAAGGCCGCGGTATAGGTGGTGAGGCCGAGCAGGAGCGCCACGAATTCAGGCAGGATCTGCATGCCGCCCGTCAGGTTGAAGGTGCCCTTGCGCGGCAGCTCGAAGCTGATCGGGTTGGCGCCGATGATGGCGAGGACGATCCAGGTCAGGATCGGCAGCCCGACGACGAGGCCGAGCGTGACGAGACCGATGGGCGATTGCTCGCCGGTCGCCTCCTGCCGCGCCTTGGCCCAGCGGCGGTACAGGATGGTGCCGACGATGCCAATCGCCAGAGCGATCGGGATCGCCCACACGTCGGCCGCGAAGACCGGGCGGGGCATGAAGAATCCGCGCGAGTTCAGGAAGAAGCCGGCACCCATCTCGATGGAGTTGCGCGGCTGCGGCAGCGGCCCGAGGACCGCGATGTACCAGAACAGCAGCTGCACCAGCAGCGGGACGTTACGCAGCGTCTCCACGTAGACCATGGCGACCTTGGCCACCATCCAGTTCTTGGAGAGGCGGGCGATACCGATCAGGAAGCCGAGGATGGTCGTGAAGAAGATGCCGATGGCGGACACGACGAGCGTGTTGAGCAGGCCGACGAGGAAGGCGTCGCCGTAGGTCGAGCCCGCCGCGCTGAACTGGATCAGCGTCTGGCTGATGTCGAATCCGGCTGTGTTCTCAAGGAAACCGAACCCGGAGGCGATCTTCGCCCTCTGCAGGTTGTCGATGGCATTGCTCGCAGCCACGTAGAATAGGTAGCCGACGATGGCGACGAGGAGGACCTGATAGAAAATCCCCCGGACCTTCGGGTCGTAGAGAAACGACTTTTTCGGCGGCGATGTCTGGGTGACAACGGTCTGCACTGAACTCATCCTTTGACGGCAAGTCTCTGGTGGCCGTCTCCCCCCGTGTTCATGCACTGGTCTCTGCCATGAACGAGCGGCAGTTTGCTGTAGTTTATTATAGTTATGAGGGAGCGTCCGGAAACCCGGACGCCCCGTGTTCGGTCAGGACCCGATTAGCGGATCGGCATGCCGTACTGCAGGCCGCCCTTCGTCCAGAGCGCATTCTGGCCGCGCTTGATCTTGAGCTTGGAGCCTTCGCCGACGTTCTTCTCGAAGATTTCGCCGTAGTTGCCCACGTGCTTGATCACGCGCACGGCCCAGTCGTTGGTCAGGCCGATGGACTCGCCGAACTTGCCTTCGGTGCCGAGAAGACGCTTGATCTCCGGGTTCTCGGAGGACTTCATCTGGTCGACATTGTCCTTCGTGACGCCGAGCTCTTCGGCGTTCAGCATGGCGTTGTGCACCCAGCGGACGATGTCGCCCCACTGGTTGTCACCGTGGCGAACGGCCGGGCCGAGGGGCTCCTTGGAGATGATCTCGGGAAGAACGATGTGATCGTCCGGAACCGAGGCGCGCAGGCGCTCCGCATAGAGGCCCGAGGCGTCCGTGGTGAACGCGTCGCAGCGGCCGGCGTCATAGGCCTTGAAGGTCTCGTCCGAGGTCGCGAAAGCCACCACTTCGTACTTCATGTTGTTGGCACGGAAGTAGTCGGCGAGGTTGAGCTCGGTGGTGGTGCCCTGCTGGGTGCAGATCGACGCACCGTCAAGCTCCTTGGCGGACGCCACGTTGAGCTTCTTGCGGACCATGAAGCCCTGGCCGTCGAAGTAGTTGATGGCCGGGAAGTCGAGACCAAGCTGCGTGTCGCGCGACATGGTCATGGTCGAGTTACGGGACAGCACATCCACCTCGCCCGACTGGAGCGCGGTGAAGCGGTCCTTGGCAGCGAGCGGGATGAAGCGGACCTTGGTCGGATCGTCGAAGATTGCAGCGGCGATCGCGCGGCAGAGATCCACGTCGAGGCCGGTCCAGTTGCCCTGGGCGTCGGGCAGACCGAAGCCGGCGAGGCCGGTGTTCGAGCCGCAGGTCAGAAAGCCCTTCTGCTTGACGCTGTTGAGCGTCGCCTGGGCGGAAGCGCCCGTTGCGAAGAGGCTCGCCGTCAGGCCGAAGGCAATCGAAATGAGAGCCTTTTTCATGCTGGTATGTTCTCCCAATAGTTCCATTCGGCTCGTCTGTTCTTTTGTTCCCCCAGCCGAGCCACGGTCAGACCGTTCCGCGCCGCATCGATCGAGGCGGCATCAAACCCATCACATTCCATGATTGATCACCGGTCAAGTCTTGATGGAACGCTTTTTCATCAGAGGCTTGACGCCGGGCGCCGCTCGTCCTCAGATCAGGCCCCTTCAGCAAGCCCCTGAGCCATGTCCAAGCCTCCCTCCAAGCCCGCCGACCTCTCCGAACGCACCCGCCTCGTCTATGCTGGCCGGGACCCCTTTGAACAGCACGGATTTGTGAACACGCCGATCTATCGCGGGTCCACGGTTCTCTACCCCACGACGGACGATCTCCTGCACCGCCGGGGCCGCTATTCCTATGGAACAAAGGGGACTCCGACGACCGAAGCCCTGGAGAAGGCCTGGACCGAAGTCACCGCCGCGGCGGGCACCGTCCTGACCCCGTCCGGCCTGGCTGCCGTCACGGTCGCGCTGATGTCCTGCCTCAAGGCGGGAGACCATCTGCTGATGACCGATTCCGTCTACCTGCCGACACGGCAGTT
>Ga0182741_1000533_pt1 | contig 56588 bp, 55 predicted proteins | sample eDN5th37CBELigOP_FD_128874 | JGI IMG/M metagenome (GOLD analysis project Ga0182741, IMG submission 128874) | Enriched Organic Plus compost microbial communities from Emeryville, California, USA - eDNA 5th pass 37_C BE-Lig OP (version 2) (version 2) ... | reverse complement strand
GTCAGGATGCGAGGTGAGAGCGTCGCCGGATGTTCGTCGAGCGCCGGGAAAACGATGTGCGCCGTCATGATCGCCGGGACGCCGGCCTCGATCCCGGCGCGGAATGGGGCGAGCTCGACGGCGTGCAGGCGATCGATCGGCTGGTCGATCACCGGCAGGCCGTGGTGGGAATCGACGTTCGTGTCGCCGTGCCCGGGAAAGTGCTTGATGGTCGGGATGACGCGCTCGTCAAGGTGACCCTGGACCGACGCGACGCCGGCGCGGGAGACGACCTCCGGCGTCTCGCCGAACGACCGCGTCCGGATGACCGGGTTTTCCGGGTTGATGTTCACGTCCACGGTCGGCGCGTAGTTCATGTTGATGCCGACCTCGCGAAGCTGCCGGGCGGTGACGCGGGCCATCTCGCGGATGTCGGCATCATCCATCGCGCCGAGCGCCATCGCGCTCGGGACGGTGATCATGTCCGCCGGGAGGCGAGTGACGATTCCGCCTTCCTGGTCGGCGGCGATGAAGAGGGGCGGCATGCCTTCCTCTCGCGCGGTCGCCTGCAGCTCATCGGTCAGGGCGCGGATCTGGTCGCGGCTCTCGAGGTTGTCGGCGAAGAAGAGTACGCCCGCCGGGCGGATACGGCGGAAGGCATCCTTGTCGGCTTGCGTGAAGACCGGTCCCATGAACCGGAACATGATGCTTTGGCCGGCAAGTTCCTGATAACGGGTATCTGGCACGGAAGAAGAACCCTTTCCCGGAGCGACGTCGCTCCGTGACGATGCGATGTGTCCTGCGGTCTTTATAGACCGGATCGGTCGTTTCCAGCTTCGGACCGGGGACGCTTAGTATTTACAAAGTGGTTGGCAATCACTAATATGGCCGATATTGCCGCCCGTTCAGGAAGGGGAGTCCATGCCAGACATCGAGCGCCGGGAACCCGAGCCGTTCCGAACCGTTTCGACGGCTAAGGAGCTGAAGGCGTTCGCCGACCCGATCCGGAATCGCATCCTGCATATCCTTGCCGCCCGGGAGGCGACGAACCAGCAGCTCTCCGCGATCCTAGACGAGCCACAGGCGAAGGTGCTCCATCACGTCCGCGTGCTGCTGGACGCCGGCCTCATCCGGCTTGTTAATCAGCAAGTCCGGGGCGGAAACGTCGAGAAATTCTACCGCGCGACGGCCCGTGTCTACGGTTTTCGGCCGGACCCTGGGCTCCCCGAGGATTTTGCCGGGCCGGTCTCCGTTGCCGGGCTGGAGTCCGTGGCGCAGGAGCTTGGCGCGAGCCTGAAGGCATGGCCTGACCAGCCACTCTACTGGGAGGGGCGACGCGCGAGGATGTCGCCGGAGCGCCTGGCGGAGTTCTACGCGCGGATGCAGGACTTGATCGCCGAGTATTGGGGCGATCCCGATCGACCTGTCGATGAAGATCCGGAGGAAGACGTGATGGCGATGGCCGCCGTGATGTTCCGGTTCCCGGGGAACGGCTGATGACGCGCGCACGGCTTCCGATCTTCGCGCTCCTTGCCGCGAACACCCTGTCGTTCATCGCCGAGGCGATCGCGATCGTAGCGATCCCGTGGTTCGTCTTCGAGCTGACCGGGAGCGCGGCGCGGGTCGGCCTGATCGGGTTCTTCACGGTATTGCCGCGCGTGCTCGCGGTCTTCTTCGGCGGCCAGCTCGTCGACCGCTCCGGTTTCCGGGTATCCAGCGTTGTCTCCGATACGCTCAGCGGTATCTCGGTCTGCGGAATTCCGCTCCTGTACATGAGCGGTGACCTGACCTTCTCGCTGTTGGTCGTGCTCGTCATCATCGGCGCGGTGCTGGACGGGCCAGGCGCGACGGCGAAGGAGGCGATGGTGCCGGAGCTCGCCGCGATGGGCCGGATCGAGCTCGACCGCGTCAATGCCTTCTTCCAGGGGTCGCGACGGCTGTCGGGCTTTATCGGGCCCGTCGTGGCGGGGTTCCTCGTCGCTGCGGTTGGTGCCAGCAACGTCCTGTGGATCAACGCGGTGGTCTTCGGCCTCTCGGCGCTCCTCGTCTTTACGCTGGTCCCGAATGTTTCGGATCAGGAGCGGGACGAGGAGGCGCGTGGATCATTCTGGGAGAACACGACCTTCGGGTTCCGTTTCCTGCGGGAGCACAAGCTCCTGTTCTGGCTCGCGGGGTTCCTGTGCCTGACGAATTTCCTGGAGGCTCCGCTGGCAACGGTCCAGATTCCCGCACTCGTCCGGGAGGAGTATGGCTCCGCCGACAGGGTCGGGATCCTGCTCGGCGCGCATGGCGTGGGCGCGTTGATCGGGACGATCGTCTTCAGTGCGATCTCACCACGCCTGCCGCGGCGCAAGACCTTCCTGACCTGTTTTCTCCTGTGCTCGCCGCTCGGATTCCTTCTCTCCCTGGCGCCGCCGTACTCCGTCGCGGTGGCGATCGCGTTCGTCGTCGGCATCTTCGGCGGACCCTTGAACCCGATCCTGATGTCGGTGAGGCAGGAGCGGGTGCCGATCCGGTATCGGGCGCGGGTGTTCGGGACGCTGATGACCCTCGCGTTCATCGCGATCCCGCTGGGGCAGCTGGTCGGCGGGTTCATGGTCGAATGGCTCGGCGTGCGACCCGTCTTCGCGCTCGTCTCCCTGGTGTACGGCCTTGCGATTGCGTCGATGTTCTTCTCGCCGGTGCTGCACGAGATGGACCAGCGTCCCGAGCCGCTTCCCGATTCCGTGCCGGAGCGAATATGAAGTGAACCCCGGTGACAAGGCAGCTCAATGTTGTGGGGCGCGGGGCCTGGTGTATCTTGGAATCCCGGGACCCAAACGAGAGATGACCTGTGACAGGAGATAGCCTCGATGACGGGTGATTCACAGCGCCCCAAGGCTACAACCCCGGCGGATCTGCATCGGCTCCTGGCCGAGCGCGGAAACGCGAAGGACCTCGACGGCATCGTGGAGCTTTACGAGCCCGATGCCGTCCTGACACTCGATCGGGACCGGCCAGCGGTTGGCCACGCCGCGATTCGACAGGCATTCGCGGACCTGCTCGCGACCGACGTGACCTTCTCGGCAGACGGCCAGCGCCCACCGGTGGAAACCGGTGACCTGGCGATCACCTCGGCACGGTTCGGGCCGACCGCCTACACCTGCGAGGTGGCGCGTCGCCAGCCCGACGGCTCGTGGCGGTGGGCGATCGACATCCCGGATTTCCTGGCCTGACCGGGCGGCCTGGCGCGCCAGTGAGGGGATTGGCCCTGGCGGCCCTGGATGCTCGGGGGTGGACCCAAAGACGTATGCTGTAGACAGCGCACGCATACAGGACGTTCGTCGCGGTGGATGTGGCTCATCCATCGAGTATGCGTTGTGCCAGAGTGGAAGCGGGGACCAAACGAACGAACCGGGGAAACCGGTTAATCCAGGAGAAGAGGAATGTCCAGCGGTACCCGCACAGGACAAGCTTCGTATCAAGTCGTGTCCGACCTCGGGCAGCTCAAGGTCTTCACCGATCCACTCAAGATCATGGTCCTTCGCGTTCTTCAGCACCAGCAGCTCACCGTCGCGGAGATTGCCGCCCTCGTCGACGAACCGGACGAGGTGATCGCGGCCCAGGTGCAAGAGCTCGTGCATATCGGGATGATCGAAGAGGCTGGCGCCGCCGATGTCTATCGGTCGACCGCGCGCATCTTCCATCTCTCTATGGATCGAGGGTCGCAGGGCTGCGCCTCCTCGACCATCACGCCCGCAAGCATCGCTGCGGCGACAGCGGAATCGGTCGGTCGGGAGTTGGGCGCGAGCCTAACGACGTGGCCGGACCAGCTCATGAATCTCGAAGGCCGCCGTGCGCGTATGTCTCATGCCCGCGCGCTCGAATTCAACGAGCGGCTCGTCGAGCTGATCCAGGAGTATTGGGGCGGTCCGGACCAGCCGGTCGACGAGAATCCGGAGGATCCCCTCATGTCGTTTATCGGCGTCTGGTACCGGTTTCCGGAAAAGGATCAGGACGGGGCGTCCCACGCTGGCTGACCGATTTGCCAATCAGGCCGACACGGCGAGGCTCTCTCGCCGTGTCGCGGCGTGCCTCTGGACAGGTCGTTTACTATGTGTAATTAGTTTGGAACCATGAGGAAACGTCCAGGGGAATATATCGAAATGCCGGAAGACACCCGCCTCGCGCCAGAGTCCTTCCAGGTGGTGTCGGATTTGGCCCAGCTCAAGGTCTTTACCGATCCGCGCAAGACACGGCTCTTGCGATTGCTCCAGCACCGTGAAGCGACGATCGGTGAACTGACACAGATCGTCGAGGAAGCGCCCGAATTAGTAGAAGAGCACGTCCGCGTGCTTCATGATGTCTCGCTCATCCGGGTAGTCGGGGAGCGATTCAGCGCGAACGGCCTGGAGGAAGTCTTCCGGGCAACGGCTCGTGTCTACAGCTTGCGGCCGGAACCGGGCCACGAAGGGATCGCCTCGGCGTCCATCAACCCGACAAACCTGGTTGCCGCCCACCTGTCATCCGTGAGCGAGGAGGTCCTGCGGAGCGCTGATCGCTGGCCGGACCAACGCGCGAATTACGAAAGCCGCCGCAGGCGGCTTTCATATGACAAGGCGATGGAGTTCAACGACAAGCTGGTCGAGCTCGTCAACGAGTACTGGGGCGCACCGGACGAGCACGTCGAAGATGATCCGGCCAGCCCGCTGCTGTCGTTCGTCGGGTTCTGGTATCGGTATCCGGACGACGATGACGAATAACCGCCCCGGTTTGCCACCGGGATATTGCTGATCGTCAACGCGCATGTGCCCCGATTCCGGGCATAGGTTCGCAATGCCACCGCGAGGATGGCCGTATGGAGAGACCGTTGTGATGAATCCCGTAACCGACAGGATCCTCGTGCAGCAGAGCGAGGTCTGGCAGACGAATACGGGCGTCATCCTGGACGGCGAACGCGTCATCCTCGTCGATCCCGGCGTGCTGGCGGGCGAGTTCGCCTCGTTGCTGGAGGGGCTGGGCGGCCGCGATATCGTCGCCGGGTTCGCGACCCATTTTCACTGGGACCACATCCTCTGGCCGCCGGTGCTCGGGAACGCGCCGAGGTATGCGTATGAAGAGACCTGCCGGCTGGTGAGGGCAAACCAGGAACGCATCGGGACGTCACTCGACAAGTTCGAGCGCCATCTCGCCGAGACGTATGGCCTGGGGCCGCAGTGGGACCGGTCGCGCTTCTTCGACCTGCGCCCGATGAACCTCGGTCCCGGTGAAATTGCGGGCGTTCCGTGCGAGCTGGTCGATGTCTCCGGGCATGAAGACGGACAGGTCGCGCTGGTGCTGCCGGAGCACGATGTGGCGTTCGTCGCCGACACGTTGTCCGATGTCGAGACGCCGTCCATCACGGAGAACGTCGACCGGTTCGGGCAATACCTCGAGACCCTAGATCGCCTGCAGGACGTGATCGGCCGTGTGAGCTGGATCATCCCCGGACACGGCTCGGTCGCCGACCGTGCGGAGGCCCGGCGACGGCTCGATATGGATCGACGGTACCTGGAACGCGTGCCCAGGCTGGTCGCCGACGCATCCTCCGATATGCCGGACGAAGACCTGGCGCGGGAGATCGCGACACGGCTCGGGGATACGCGTGCCGCGGACGGGCTGAGCTGGAGCATGCACCTCGCAAACGTCCAGCTCCTCCGGAGTAGTGCACGGTAGCGGGAATCCTTTGCCATAGGCAAATCCGCTGTCCACTCGTATGCTAGTTCCTGAACGAACGAATCAAGTTGAGTCAGGAGTGGGGCATGTCCGGAAGCGACCGATTTGAGCCAGCACCGTTTCTGGTCGTTTCGGACCTCGGGCAGTTGCGAGCGTTCGTCGAAACGTCCAAGGTCAACATCCTGCGCGTCCTCCAGCGGCAGGAGGCGACGGCCACCGACGTTGCGGAGATCGTTCACGAGGCCGAGGCGGACGTCGTCCACGATATGCGCGAGCTCCATGACCTGCGGCTGATCCGGGTCATCGGGGAGGACGAGCAGGGTCGGGAGATCTACCGTGCCTCTGCCCGTATCTATGATCTCCAACCCGAACCAGACGACAATGCCGTCGTGATGGCGCAACTCGCGGCGGCCACGCTGTCCGCGGTCACGCGCGAAGTGGTGAGCAGCCTCAGCGACTGGCCGGACCAGCGCATGAACTACGAGAGCCGTCGCAGGCGCATCCCGCCGTCACGGATGACCGAATTCAACGAGCGGCTCAATGAGCTGCTCGCCGAGTTCTGGGGCGATCCGGAAGCGCCGGTGGATGACGAATCCGACGATCCCATCATGGCTTTCTCCAGCATCTGGTACCGCTATCCAGATCCGAAATGAGGTGTCGCTACCCGATGGTCGGGCCAGCTTCGCCGAGAAGATGCGCGATGTAGCGGTCGGCTGAGCGCTCGACGACGGCGTTCCCGTCCGCCACAACATGCTTGTCGAAGGCGTCGTGGATGCGCTCGAAGCGGAACGGCGCGACAAGGTCGGCCATCCGCCGGACTGTTGCCGCGTCCAGCGGGATGCTGTTCGGGTAGCTGTACATGAACGTCACCCATTTCGGGTCGGCGACGACGGTGATGATGTCGCCGGAGAAGAGCACGCCATCCCGGCGTTCGGGCTCCGCCGCCTCCGGGTCGCCGGCGCGGTGGACCATCGTCGCGCCGGGGAAGTGTCCGCCGGTGCGGATGATCGTGATGCCGGGGATCGGCTCGAAGGTGTCGTCGTTCCAGTAATGGATCGCGTCGTCCTGGTACATAACCCAGCCGCGATTCGCCTGGTGCAGCCAGATCGGGATGTTCCCGAACGCCCGGCTCCACTCGATCATGGTCGTGTAGTAGTGCGCGTGTGAGATCGCGATGCCTTCAAGCCCGCCGCGACGCTCGATCTCCTCGATCGTGGCGTCGTCGATGAGGGCGATGCAGTCGGCGAGGATGTTGCCATGCGGCGTTTCGACGAGGTAGGCCTGCTGGCCGATGCCGACCTTCGGCTCGCTGACGATCTTGGTCACGCCCGGCTCGACCTCGATGAACCGGTTCCGGTGGTGCTGTCGAAGCTCTTCGAGCGTGGTCCATTGCTGGCCCTGCGGCGGGATGTACTGCCGGTCGTCGGAGCAGATCGGGCAGGCGGCTGGCGGATTCTGACGCGGCGGGTACTGGGTCGCGCACGTCTTGCAGATGAAGCTCGTTGCCATGTGTTCGATCTCCCGAAGACAAAGGGCAGGCGATGTTGCCTGCCCCTTTGTCCACGTTTTCTCACTGTACCGCCGGACCTCGTGTCCGGCGTTTAGGTCGCCCAGCGCCGGACACGAGGTCCGGCGGTACGGGGAATCCGGATCAGGGATTCACGTTGCCCTCGCCCTTGAGGTAGCGGACGAAGCGCGCGGCTTCGGCGGGCTGCTCTTCCAGCGGGAACTTGTCGGTGTAATTGATCATCGCGCTGGCGACGATCGCGCCGTCGGCGACCTTGCCGACCTCGCGGACGTGCTCCGGCGTCGAGATGCCGAAGCCGACAGCAAGCGGCAAATCCGTGTGCGAGCGGACGCGCGCCATGTAGTCGCCGAGCGACGCCGACAGGGACTCACGGGCGCCGGTGACGCCGGTGACGGAGACGCAGTAGACGAAGCCGCTGCCCATCTCACCGACCTGGCGCAGCCGCTCCTCGGTCGTCGTCGGCGCGGTCATGTAGATCAGGTCGATGCCCTTGGCGCGGGCGGCATCGCGGACCCGGCCGCTCTCCTCGATCGGCAGGTCCGGGATGATGAATCCGTCCACCCCGGCGTCGGCGCAATCGGCGACGTAGTGGTCGATGCCGTACTTGACGACCGGGTTGAAGTAGCCCATCAGCATCAGGGGCACCTCGATACCGGCCTCTCGGACGCGCTTCACCAGCGCGATGCAGTCCTTCAGCTTCGTGCCGTTGTCGAGCGACACCTGGCTGGTGCGCTGGACGGTCGTGCCGTCGGCGAGCGGGTCGGAGAAGGGCGTGCCGATCTCGATGAGGTCGGCGCCGGCCTCGACGATCGCGTGGATGATCTGCTCCGTGATCTCCATCGTCGGGTAGCCGGCGGTGACGAACGGCATCAGCGCGGTGCGGTTCTCCGCCTTGCAGCGGGCAAAGGTGCCGGCGATCCGGCTCTCGGTGGTCGTGTTGGTGCTCACAGGGTCACCCCCAACGCATCGGCGACGGTATGCATGTCCTTGTCACCCCGGCCGGAGAGGTTGACGATGACGCTCGCGTCCGGCCCGAGGTGCTTCAGGTGCTTCGCGGCATAGGCGATCGCGTGGCTCGATTCCAGCGCGGGGATGATGCCCTCCGTGCGGCAGAGTAGCTGGAAGCCTTCCAGCGCCTCCTCGTCGGTGATCGCGGCGTAGGACGCGCGGCCGGTGCTCTTCATCCAGCTCAACTCGGGGCCGACGCCGGGGTAGTCGAGTCCGGCCGAGATCGAGTGGGTCTCGATGATCTGGCCGTCCTCGTCCTCGAGGATGTAGCTCCACGAGCCGTGCAGCACGCCTTCATCGCCTTTGACGAGCGATGCTGCGTGCTCGTTGCCGTCCAGACCGTGACCGCCGGCCTCGACGCCGACGATCTGGACGCTTTCATCGGGGATGAACTCGTAGAAGAGGCCCATCGCGTTGGAACCGCCGCCGACGCAGGCGACGACCATGTCCGGCAATCCGCCGACCTGCTCGGCGAACTGTGCCTTGGCTTCGCGGCCGATGACGCTCTGGAAATCGCGGACGATCATCGGGTAGGGGTGCATTCCGGCCACCGTGCCGAAGATATAGAAGGTGTCGTCGACGTTCGTGACCCAGTCGCGGATCGCCTCGTTGATGGCGTCCTTCAGGGTGCGCGAGCCGGACTTCACGGAGACGACCTCCGCGCCGAGCAGCCGCATGCGGAAGACGTTCAGCGACTGGCGATGAACGTCGACCTCGCCCATGTAGACGATGCAGTCGAGGCCGAGCAGGGCGCAGGCGGTCGCGGTGGCGACACCGTGCTGGCCGGCCCCGGTTTCGGCGATGATGCGCTGTTTGCCCATCCGCTTCGCGAGGAGCGCCTGGCCGAGGGCGTTGTTGATCTTGTGGGCGCCGGTGTGGGCGAGGTCCTCGCGCTTGAGGAAGATGCGCGGACCTTCGCCACCGCCGACTTCCGCCGCGAAGCGCTTCGCCTCGTAGAGGGGTGTCGGGCGGCCGACGTACTGCTTCGCAAGCTCATCGATCTCGGCCTGGAACGACGGGTCGTTCTTGACCTCCTCGTACGCCGCCGTGAGCTCGTTGATGGCCGGCATCAGGGTTTCCGGCGCGAACTGGCCGCCGAAGCGACCGAAGTAGCCGCGGGCGTCCGGGCGCTGCGCCGTCGCCGTCGAGGCCTTTTCTCTGTCTGTCACGTGCAAAGCTCCTGGACGGGTGTCGTCTTCAATGTAGCGTCGTTGCTGCGTCTAGTGTGCGGTTTCGGGGCGATTCCGTCGAGGGATTGACGTTGACACGATGTAAACCTGTAGCCTGTGGGCAATGAACCGATCGTTGAACGAGAAAGGGTATTCATGCGGATCGGAGAGCTTTCGAATCGTACCGGCGTGAGCGCTCGTTCCTTGCGCCATTACGAGAACGCAGGCTTGCTGAAAGGAACCAGGCTGGAAAACAGCTACCGGGAATTCGGGGAAGACCAGGTCGAGCGGGTGCGCCAAATCAGGCGTCTGATCAACATGGGCATCCCGGTGCGGGAGATGGCTCCGTTCCTCACCTGTGAGGACCCGGATCCGGCCTCGCACAATCCTTCCTCCTGCGACGCCTACATCCGCGCATTCATCCAGCGACGGGAAGAGATCGATCGCCAGATCGAGGAGCTCGAAGCGGCGAGGGATGCGCTCGACCAACGTATTCGCCAGGCGCTCATCAAGGTGTCCCGATCCGCCTGACGCCGGATTCCGCTCCTGAAGAACGCTACCGTGTCGTATGTGCCCGCAAAGGGAGGGTTCAACGTGTCTTCAAATAGTTCAAGCCCCGGCGTTTCCCGCCTCCTGGTCCTCTTATCCCTGTGCTCGTTCCTGGTCGGGTGGGACTCGCTGGTTACCGTGCCTCTCGCGCCGGAGATCGCCGGATCGTTCGGTGTCGATACCGGGAACGTTGGCTGGCTGGTGTCCGCCTATGCGCTTGCCTATCTCGTCTCGGCGCCGGTTTCCGGCATGGTTTCGGACAGGATCGGGCGGAGACCGCTCCTTCTCGTGGGCATGATCGTGCTCGGCGCGAGCACGGGCATGATGTTTTGGGCGCCGGGGTGGGGGAGCGTGCTGGCGCTTCGTTTTGTTGCCGGGATCGGCGCGGGAATCACCCAGCCGGGCGTCTACGCGATGGTCAGCGATGCCGTGCCAGAGAACCGGCGGGCGTCGGCGTTGGGGATCGTGATGGGGATGCTGACCGCCTCGACGATCCTGGGCATGCCGCTGGCCGGATTCATCTCGGACTGGCTCGGCTGGCGCTGGGCATTCATGGTACTCGCCCTCACCTCCGCCGGTGCCGTCGTCCTGCTCTGGACCCTGCTGCCTCGTATCCCGGTGGGAATGGCAAGCCATTCCCAGGATGAGCGCCTCCTTAACCGGCGCGTCGTCGCGATCCTGGTGGCTACCGTGCTCTGGTTCGGTTCGATGGAGGGTGTGTTCGCAAACGTCGGGGTGCTGTACCGGGACTTCCACGATCTCGAGGTCGGAGCGATTTCGACGGTCCTGATGCTGGCCGGGGCGATGAGCGCCGCAGGAAGCTGGATCGGCGGCCGCGTGGTGGACCGGATCGGCGCGAGGGCGGTGGGGATCGCTTCTGGCGCCCTCGCGGTCGCGGGCGTCATCCTGATGACCCAGGCTCCCTGGGACGGATCTGCCGGTACCATCGCGTCACACCTGGTCTGGTCGGGCGCCTTCGCCGCAGGGATGACGGGTATCACGGCGATCGTGTCGTCCCTCAGCGAGCGGGCGCGGGGCACCGTCCTTTCCCTGAACTCGTCCGCGATGTACGCCGGCTCGTTGGTGTTCACGGGCGTTGCACCGGCGATTCTCCGATGGGTTGGGTTTGGTGGTCTCGGGTTCGTCAGCGCGGCGGCGCTGGTCGCGAGCGTCAGCCTGGTGCTGGCGACAACGAAACTTCGATCACCGGTGCGCCCACGATGGGGGACGGCCGGGAAATTGCCCGCCTGATCGTATCGGTTGCGGGGGATGCGTCAGGTCCCTTCGCTGGTGCCGGTCCAGATCGTCCAGTGATCGGCTTCGTGGACCGGGAACGAACCGGCGACGCGCTCGCCGATGAATTGGATCAGTGTCTCCATCTCGGCGTCGTCTAGCTCGTGAAGGATCGACCGGCCCGTCCGTGAGCGGAGGTCAGCCTCCAGCTCTTGGGCCGACTCGTAGACGCGGCGGGTTTCGTTGAGCGCATGGGTGGTCACGGCCCCGAAATCCGCGTCGCGCATGGCGTCGACGACCGAGTGGGTATCCGGGCGTCGTTCGCGCTCGACGTCGAGCAGGCGCGGAAACGCCTCGAAGAAGTAGCCGCGAACGTGCTCCGGTGAGGCGGGACGCATAACGTCTTCGATCGTCCGGTCCCGCACGACGAGCATACCGCCGGGTTTGAGGATCCGCTTCGCCTCGGCGAATGCGGCGGCCAGATCCGGGAGATGGTGGATCAGCGCCCGCTCGAAGACGATATCGACCGAAGCGTCGGGTAACCCGGTGTTCGTCGCATCGCCCTCGGTAAAGGACACCGTTGGATATTCGCCGGATGCGGCCGTCGCGTCGGCGACCATCCGGGCGGAGAAGTCGATGCCGAGCACTCGAGCAGCGCCGAGGTCGCTCCACGCGCGGCTGTAGATGCCGCCACCGCAGCCGATGTCCGCGACGACCTTGCCGTGAGGATCGGTGATCGCGCGCATACGCTCCATCCAGCCTTCGTCTGCGGTGCGGGACGCATAGCTCCCGGCAATGCTCTCGCTGTGGAAGTCGATCTTCATGCATCTCTCCCTGGATTACCCATAATGGTAGGGATATCCCCCGGTTGGAATGTTCCGTTGCCCCGGATTCTTCGGCATGGTTTCGCTACCAGAATAAGCGATGGGTGTTCGCTGATTGCCCGTGGAGCTCGCGCAACGAAGAGGAGAGGATCATGCCGAGGGTCTTCGGAGGAAAACGGTCTCATCGCGAATCGTCTGAAGCCCGGACGCCGGTCCAGGATCGTGGTACCAGCGTCGCCGTCGAGCTTCGCGATGTTTCACGAACCTACAATCGGGGCCGGCACGCCGTGCATGCGCTCCGGGGGATCAGCGAGTCGTTCACCGAGGGGACATTCACGGCCATCATGGGACCCTCGGGATCGGGGAAGAGCACCCTGATCCAGTGCGCCGCCGGGCTCGACAAGCCGTCCAGTGGCCAGGTGCTGCTTGGGGATGTTGACCTGAGCCGGTTGCGGGAACCGGAGCTGACGGAGACCCGGCGGAGGCAGATCGGGTTCATCTTCCAGGCGTTCAACCTGCTGCCTGCTCTGGACGCGCGGCACAACATCCTGCTCCCGATGAAGCTGGATGGCGGCTCCATCGACAGGGAGTGGTTCCAAAGACTGGTGCGACAGGTCGGGTTGGAGGACCGGCTCAGTCAGCGGCCGTCCGAGCTCTCCGGTGGTCAGCAGCAGCGGGTTGCGATCGCCCGGGCGTTGGTGACTCAACCCCGAGTCGTCTTTGCGGACGAGCCGACGGGCGCGCTGGACCTGAAGACCGCCCGGATGACGCTCGAGCTGCTGCGAGCAACGGTCGATGAGCTCGGGCAGACCATGATCATGGTGACGCACGATCCGGTAGCGGCAAGCTACGCGGATAACGTCCTGTTCCTGGCCGACGGACAGGTCGTGGACCGGATGGTGGGCGCGACTCCCGAAAGGATCGGCGCGAACCTCATGCACCTGGAGAGCCTCACGTCATGATCATGACCACGCTGCGGCTGATGGCAGGACGGATCGGCAACCTGCTTGGATCGCTGGTGGCCTTCACGCTCGCCATCACCTTCATGCTGGCGACGGTCTCCATCCTGGTGTCCACCCTGGACGGGCCGGGAACCACCGTGCGTTTCGGAGACGCAGATCTCATCGTGCGGGTGGACGCCGGGGCTGCGCTGGATGTTCCGGCGGACGCCTTGCCGGAGAGCCTCACCATGCGGCTTCCCGAGGAAGCGCAGGAGGCGATCGCGGCTGTTCCGGGAGTCCGCGAGATCATCCCGCTGGTCGAGATCCCGGCGCAGGTTCTGTCTGGGAATGGGACGCCGGTCGCGGTACCTGACGAGGCGACGCCGCTCGGGCAGGCGTGGTCGTCAGCTGCCCTCACGCCATTCACGATCCAGGACGGTCGGGCTCCGGCCTCCAACGACGAGATTGTGGTGGACGGGCGCATCGCGCGGTCCGGTGATATCCGCATTGGGGATGCGGTGATGGTGGCGACGGGTGTCGATACCGGTCGCTACACGGTCGTCGGGGTTGCGGTGCCGCCGGACGGGGATAGATTGGAGCGGCAGGCAACCGTCTTCTTTCACGATGATCGCGCGGACGAGCTTGCGGCGAGCAGCGGGGCGGCGGACCTGGTCGGCGTGATCATCCAGGACGATGCCGATCCGTCCGAGGTCGCCCGAGCGATCGATCGTATCCAGGAGCCGATTCCGCTGGATGTCCTTGCAGGGAATGAGCGCGGGTAAGTCGACGCCGCCGCCGGGAACCTCATGGTCCGCGATATGGGCGCGCTCTTCGGCGTCATGGCGGGCTTCGTCGGCTTCGTGACGATCTTCGTGCTGGCGAGCACGTTCGGGTTCGCCGTCCAGCAGCGCCGCCGGGAGATCGTCTTGCTTCGCGCGATTGGGTACACGCCGAAGCAGGTACGGCGCTCGATCCTGATCGAGGCACTGGCGATCAGCGCAGTAGGATCGGTGATCGGCCTGCTTCTCGCCCGTTCCGTGGCCCGGCTGGTTGTCGAGATCATGATCTCGTGGGACAAGCTGCCCGGAAGCTTCGAGGTTCGTCCCTCCAAGGTCGCGTCGCTAATTGTTATCCCCTCCGGAGCCGCCATTGCCTTGCTGGCGGCGTGGATCGCGAGCCGGAAAACGTCGACGATCGCTCCCCTCGAGACGTTACAGGAAGCAGCGGTGCCGAAGCCGCGCCTGGGATTCTGGCGCCTGGTCTGGGGCGTCCTGGTCCTCGCCGCGGGAGGGCTGTGCGTCTTGCTTTCCGGCTCGGTTCCCGCCGCGGTCGGCGTGATGTTCTCCCTCGGGGTCATCGTGTTGTTGTCGATCGCGTGCGTCCTGCTGGGCCCGTTGGTTGTCCGGATCGGCGCGCGGCTTGTCATGCGGATTCCGGGGTTCCCGATGACCGAGCCGGACGCGCTGGCGGCACACAATACCTTGCACCAGTCGTTTCGCATGGCCTCGGTGGTGACACCGATCGTGCTCGCCGTCGGCATGACCACGATGATGTTCGGGTTCACATCGACGCAGAAGGCGGCGATGGTGCAGGTGACCGACGAACGCATGGCCGCGGACCTGTACCTTGTTCCCGAGACAGGTGAGCTCCCGCGGGAGCTGGTGAGCCGGGTCGGCGAGATTCCCGGGGTCGCGTCGATCACGATGGCGACAACCCTGGAGGTGGGGATCGGCGAAGGACGCGACGGTTACTTCCCCTACCAGGTGATGGCGGTGGATGCGGAGACGATCCACGAGACCATGCGGCTCGAAGTGAACGAGGGCACCCTGGACGCCTTCGGACCCGGGACGATCGTGGTTGACCGGATGGCTGAGTTGGACGTACCCGGCTCATTGGGAACCACGTCCCGGGTGCTGTTCCCCGATGGCACCCTCCGGGATCTTGAATGGGTGGCCACTACCGGCAACCTGGCCGGTGCTGGCGATGCCCTGCTGTCGATCGACGACCTTCCCGCCGGATTTGGGGCGTCGCTCGGGATGGTGAATCTCGAGGCTGGAGCGTCGGTGGACGATGTTGTGAGCAATATCGACGCATTGCGCGCGGACGGCCTGGCTGTCTCGGTGCTGACGCACGACCAGTATGTTGGCGGCGTTGGCGTCTCGATCCAGCAGGAAGGCTGGGCATCGAACCTGATCATCGGCAGCGCGGCGGCGTTCGGAGCCCTGGCCGCGTTCAACACGCTGGTGATGTCCATCAGTGAACGGTCGCGGGAAATCGCGTTGATGCGGATGATCGGGGCCACTCGCGGCCAGGTGCTCCGGATGATTCGCGCGGAGTCGATCATCCTGACCCTGATCGCCGTGGTGCTGGGCGCCGTGGTCGGGCTTGCCTCGCTGACGCCCGTGAGCGTCGGCATCACCGGCGATGCGGGAGCGTTGCGTGTCAGTGTCGTCGGTGTCGGGCTGACGGTTGCGCTCGCGTTCGCGAGCATCGTCGGGATCGCGCTGCTGGCGGTCCGGCCGGCGTTGCGTTCCGGAGCCTCGACGGCGATATCCGTGAAGGAATAGAGACGGGCCTCAATTTCCGCCACGGTAGGAGTCGGGATGGTATCGTGACTGTCAGGGAAAACATCGTACCGTACATCAGGGCACACCATGACAGACACGACACAACGGCATGACATCGACACGCGCGAGGACATCGAGCGACTTGTCGAGACGTTCTACACCGGCACCTTTGCCGACCCGGTCCTCGGGCCGATCTTCGTCGACATCGTGAAGCTGGACCTCCCGCGCCACATGCCGATCATGTGCGACTTCTGGGAGAACATCCTATTCGGCGCCAGGAAGTACCCGGGCGGCATGATGATGGTCCACTACCAGGTGCACCAGATGACCTCGCTGGAGCCGCATCACTTCCAGCGCTGGATCGACTACTGGGAAGAGACCGTCGACCGGTTCTTCGAGGGGCCGCGCGCGAACATCGCGAAGATGCACGCCAACCGCGTCGGGGCGATGATGGCTGGCCGGTTCCAGGAAGTCCCGGGCGGGCCGGCGCCGCATGTCTGGGAAGCCGCGCCCGCGTCCGCCAAGCAGGAGGGATAGATGCGCGTTGCCGTCTTCAGCACGAAACCCTACGACCGCCGATCGCTGGACGCCGCCAATGCCGACGGCCGGCACGAGATCGTCTATTTCGAGCCGCGCCTGGTCATGGAGACGGCGCCGCTCGCAGTGGATTTCGAGGCGGTCTGCGCGTTCGTGAATGACCACCTCGACCGCGAGGTCCTGCAGGTGCTCTCCGAAGGCGGCACCCGCCTGGTCGCGCTGCGCTCGGCCGGGTTCAACCATGTCGACCTGGACGCCGCCGAGGAGTTGGGAATCACGGTTGTCCGCGTCCCGGCGTATTCGCCCCATGCCGTTGCCGAGCATGCGGTCGGGCTGATGCTCGCGCTGAACCGCAAGCTCCACCGGGCGCATAACCGCGTGCGGGAGGGGAACTTCTCGCTCGAGGGGCTGCTCGGGTTCGATATGCACGGCAAGACGGTCGGCATCGTCGGGACCGGCAAGATCGGCACGGTCCTCGCCGGGATCCTCAAGGGGTTCGGCTGCCACCTGCTCGGCTATGATCCGCATCCCGGCGACGCCGCACGGGATCTCGGGGTCGAATACGTGGCGTTCGACGACCTGGTTGGCCGGTCGGACATCATCTCGCTGCACCTGCCGCTGACGCCGGAGACGCACCACATCATCGACGCGGAGGCGATCCGGAAGATGAAACGGGGCGCGATGGTGATCAACACGAGCCGGGGCGACCTGCTGGATACCGCGGCGGTGATCGAGGGACTTAAGGACGGACAGATCGGCTCTGTCGGGTTGGACGTCTACGAGGAGGAAGAGGAACTCTTCTTCGAGGATCTCTCTAACCAGGTGTTGCAGGACGATGTCTTCGCCCGGTTGCTGACGTTCCCGAACGTCCTCGTCACCGGCCACCAGGCGTTCTTCACGGAAGAGGCGTTGCGCGCGATCGCCGAGACGACGATCGCCAATATCGACGCCATCGAGAACGGCGAGGAATGCCCGAATATCGTGTCGGCCGTCAGGGCCCCGAGGTAGGCTGGATGCGGCTTGCGCTGTTGATCGTGACGCTGGCGGCGATTCTTTTCCCGGTGCCCGCAACCGCGCAGGCACCGGATCCATGGTTTGTCGAGGGTGACCCGGCCTGCCGGCGCGTCGCACTCGTGTTCAACATCGGGATCGGTGAGACGCCGTCGGAGACCGTCCTCAACACTCTGGTCGACAAGGGTGTCGCCGCGACCATGTTCCCGATGGGGAGCTTCGCCCGGAGCCACCCGGACTACCTGCGCCGGCTCAACGACGCCGGGTTCGAGATCGGCACGCACGGCGACACGAACCTGTGGCTGACTGACGCGTCGAATATGGAGATCCGGGCGGATGCGCTGGCGTCCGTCGACGCGATCGAGGCGGTCATCGGGCGCGAGATCGACCCCTGGCACACGCCGTTCGCCGCGAATACCGACGAGCGGGTCCGCGCCGTCATCGCCACGACGGGTCTGTTGCCGATCGGATGGCGGATCGCCGCGCCCGACTGGTCGGCCGAGGCGACCGAAGAAGACGTTTACAACGCCGTATTCGGCGGTGTGTACCCCGGCGCGATCGTCGAGATGCACCTTGACGGTCCCGCGACAGACGCGTCCACGGCGCGGGCGTTGCCCCGGCTGATCGACGACCTCAGGGCGAGGGATTTCGAGTTCGTGACGATCGGTGAGATGCGTCAGCCCTGTGAGGGCACATCACCCACCGTGCCGGAGCCGGTCACGCTTTCCGGGCTGGATGTCCACGGACTGCACTGCACCGAGACCCCGGCCCAGGGCGCGAAGCTGATCCGTATCCTCTTCAACGGCGACGTCGTCACGCCGCGCGGCCCGGTCTTCGAGGGGTGGCTGCCGGTCGAATGCGCCGGTCAGCGTGGTTGGGTCATGGCGGAGTCTGTGCCAGGGATCGATCTGGACGCCGGTCAATAAGAAGGGCCGTCCCTTTGGACGGCCCTTCGTGCTCTCTAGCCGCGAACTTTCGGCACAACCTCTTCGGCGAAGATGCGGAACTGCTCCTCGAAATCGCCGGTGGCGGGCCAGTAGGTGAACCCGGTGACGCCCTTCCCGACGAGCGACGAGAGCTTCTCGATCCACCAGTCGGCGTTGCCCCAGTAGAGCTTGTCGCTCTTCGGGCGGACACCACCTGCCTTCGTTTCGATGTAGCCCATCAGGTTGTAGTAGATGCGGAGCTCCGACGGGTCGCGCTTGTTGATCTCCGCGCCCTCGTCCAGCTGTTGCCGGAACCAGGGGATGTTCTCGTCCGGCACGTAGCTGCTGCTGATGCTGATGCCGTCCGCGAGCCGCGAGGTGAGGCGCAGCGACTGCGGCCCCATCGCGCCGGTGATGATCGGGATGCGGCGATCGGGAATCGGGCCGAACTGGACCTCGTGCACCGAGAGGATGTCGCCTTCGTGGCTGTAGGGCGTGCCGTCCGATCCCCACAATCCGCGGATGATCTCCAGCGCGTCGCGGAAGGCTCGGAATGACTCTCCCTTCCCAAGGAGGTCCGGGCCGCCCATCCCGACGATGCCCTGCGGGTTCGCGCCGGCGCCGAGCCCGAGCAGCAGCCGGCCGTTGCTCACGAGGTCGAACGTCGCCGCCTCCTTCGCGATCATCGCGGGCAGGCGGAAGGGTGTGGTCAGCACGTTCGGGCCAAGCGTGATCTTCCCGGTCGCGCCGGCGAGCGCGGCGAGCAGGGTCCATGTCTCCGCGAATTGCGGGATATAGGCGTGGTCCTGCACCAGCGCGTGGTCGAGCCCAAGTGACTCGGCAAGGCGGGTATGGCGGAGCGCGCGTGAGAAATCATGCACGGGATCGACGTTGACACCGAAATGGAGTTGGGGTCCGGTCATGGTCTTTCCTGGGCGATTGCCGGAGTCCGGCGCTGAATCGGTCTCCGGCAATTGTAGCCCCGCTTCCGATCAGGCGAGCGACGCCTCCCTCGCGCCAAGGTGCTGGACCGCCCCGATCACCAGGACGCCGGCCGCCTGGACGAGGATGAAGGCGACGCCGAGCGCGTTCGGCTCGACCTGGCCGCTGAGGAGAACGACGGCGCATCCGACCGCCCAAAGGATGTTCACGAGGACCGCGACCCGGATCGTTGCCGTGGTGAGCAGGTTCCGCGACACGATGAATGCGAGGTAGGCGACGTAGGGGAGGAGCACGATGCCCGCGCCCCGGATCAGGGTTGTGGGCAGGTCCATCGCGTCGGCCAGCGGTCCTGCCGCCGCGAGCGCCAGCGCGGCGAGGGCGCCGCAGATGACGGCATCCGCGACGAGCGAGAGGCGAACGGGGATAGCGTGCAACGGGGAGAGGGTCATGGCAACCTCCGAACTCGGGGCGCTTCTGGCGCCGGGACGAAACTCAGGGGCGGCGTAGGTCGCCGCCAATCCTGCGTTCAGGTTGCCGGCATGGCAGAACGGAAACAATTCCCTCTGGGGTAATGGGCTGCGTGACCCAACATCGGTATGCTGGATCCATGAACGTGATCACACCCACCTTCGGGACCCAGTTGAAGAGATGGCGCACGCTCCGGCGAATGAGCCAGCTCGATCTCGCCCTCGAAGCCGAGGTCTCGACCCGTCACCTGAGCTTTATCGAAACCGGCCGGTCAGTACCGAGCCGGGAGATGGTGCTGCACCTCGCCGAGCAGCTGGATATCCCGCATCGCGAGCGAAACACGCTGCTCCTTGCGGCAGGCTATGCGCCGGAATACCGGGAGCGGTCGCTCGACGATCCGGAGATGGAGTCAGCCCGGCGGGCGATCGACCTGGTGCTTGCGGGGCACGAGCCCTTTCCGGCACTCGCGTTCGACCGGACCTGGAACATGGTGGCCGCCAACCGCATGGTCTCCGTCTTCCTGGACGGGATCGACGAGCGCATGCTTCATCCACCGCTGAACGTCGTGCGCCTGAGCCTGCACCCGGACGGGTTGGCGCCGAGGATCGTGAACTTCGCGGAGTGGCGGGAGCACATGCTGGGGAGGCTGCGTCGGCAGCTCGATCATACGCCGGACCCGGCGCTGGCGGATTTGCTCGAAGAGGTGAGGAGGTACCCGGCACCGGAAGAGGAGGAAGCGTCACCAAACGCGCCCGACCTGGGCGGCATCGCGATCCCGCTGCAGCTCAGGACCGAGCACGGCGTCCTCAGCGCGATCAGCACGACGACCGTGTTCGGCACGCCGGTCGACATCACGCTCGAGGAGCTGGCCATCGAGTCGTTCTTCCCGGCGGATGACCAGACCGCCCAGGTGTTGCGGGACGCCTTCGAGGGCATCAAGGGCGAGGAATAGCGAAACGGGTACCCGATCGGGTGCCCGTTTGCGCCGTGTACCTAGTTGTTCGGAAGCGCCTTGATCATCTCGCGGACGGCGGCGATCTCGTCGTCGTTGATCGTGTGCGTCATGCCTTCGTAGATGCGCAGGTCAACCTTCGCGCCGGCCTCCTCGAAGAGGCGGGCGGATTCACGTACCTGCTCGGGGGAGACATGGTCGTCCACCGTGCCGGTGCCGAGGAAGACCGGGAGGTCCTTCACCTCGCCAAGCGGCATGTGCGGCTCGTCGACCGGGCCGATCAGGCCGCCGCTCCAGGCGGCCACCGCGCCGATCGGGCGCGTGGCGCGGGCGGCGTACTCCAGCGAGAGACAGGCACCCTGCGAGAACCCGGCGACCATGACCGCCTTCGGTTCCTCACCGGCGGCCGCGACCGCGTCGATGACCTGGTCGATCATCCCCAGCGCGCTGCTAAGCCACGGCTCGTTCATCTCCAGCGGCGCGATGAAGCGGTGCGGATACCAGGTGTTGTTGGCGGCCTGCGGCGCGAGGAACGCAACATCCTCGGCGAAATCGAGACCGTCGACCAGCGTCGGGGCGAGCTGGAGGATGCTCTGGGCGGTTGCGCCGCGGCCGTGGATCAGGATCACCACCGCCTGGGCCTGCTCCAGCGGCGCCCCGTAGTGGAGCACCTGTGCCTGGCCGTGCGGGTCGTTTGTCGTCGGGGTCGGGTTCATCATGCGGTGGTGGTCTCCTTGACGGGCTCGCCGAACTCCGTGGTCGTGCGGGCCCGGGAGCTGTCCAGCGGCATCAGCTGCGGCTCGATCTGCGCGCGGTAGGGCGCGAAGGCCGGCGGCAGTGTCAGCTGCTCGCCCATCGTCTCGCCCGGTTCGTCGGTGTCGAAGCCCGGACCGTCCGAGGAGATTTCGTAGAGGACCCCGCCCGGCTCGCGGAAGTACATTGCCTTGAAGTAGAAGCGGTCGATCTCGTCCGTGACCTGGACACCGAGGCCCTTCAGGTACTGGTTCCACTCGTGGTGCGCCTCGAAGGTCGGCACGCGGAACGCCACGTGATGCACGCCGCCGCGCCCGTTGCGGGCAAGCGGGAGGTCCGGCCGGACGTGGACGATCATCAGGCCGTTCGGGCCGCCGGTGTGGATCTTCAGCAGGACGATGCGGTGGCCCGGATGCTCCGGCCCCTGCTGGTCGTCGATGATCTCGAAGCCCATGATGTCGGTCAGCACGCGCAGGGTCTGCTCCGGACGGGCGGTCGTGATCGAGACCGCGCCGAGGCCGGTGATGTAGTGCTCGGCCGGGACCGTCGCATGCTCCCACGGCTCGCCGCCGGGGATAGTCACCTCGCCACCCTCGTCGCTCATCAGGGCGAGGCGCTGGCCCTCGAAATCCTCGAAGGGGAGCAGGCGATGGCCGGCGAGCGTCGTCTCCTCGCCGTACTTGACGCCGAAATTGTCGAAGCGCTGCTTCCACCAGTCGATGGACTCGCTGCGCTCGACGCGCAGGACGATCTGGTTAATCTCGCCGGCGCCGGCGCGGTGTTGGGCGATGTTGTTGAAGGCGAAGAACGTCAGGTCCGTGCCGGCCTGGCCCTTCCCGTCGGCGTAGAAGAGGTGATAGACGTCCACGGCGTCCTGGTTCACCGTCTTCTTGACGATGCGCATGCCGAGCAGGCGGGTGTAGAAGTCGATATTGGCCTGGGCGTCGCCGGTCATCGCGCTGATGTGATGGATGCCGGTGAGCCCGGACGAAAGTTGCGAGCGATCCATGTACGGTCCTTCCTATTTGGTGCTGGTGAGCAGTGAGCGGTCGAGTTTGCGAAGCAGGCCGAGGAGGGTCTCCTGCTCGTCACCTGTCAATGCGGAGAACGCCTGGTCGATTGCCTCCTCCTGGATCGGCACGAGTTGGGCGCGCAGCTCACGGCCCTCGTCGGTCAGGTAGATATGATTGGTGCGGCCCGAACGACGCCGGTACAAAAGCTTGTCAGCTTCCATGCCATCGAGAACCTGGCAGATGTTGCCCTTGGTCACCATGAGGGCGTCGGCCAGCTCCTGCTGGGTGCGTCCTTCCCGGTATCCGGCGTGGTTGAGCACATCGAACCGGCTGACGGAGAGCTTGTGCTCCCGCATCAGGTCGGCGGAACGTTTGTCGATCTTGTGGTAGACGCGCATCAGCCGAAGCCAGGCGAGAACGGCGGACGATGGGGCGTTTGCGGCTTCGTCGGTTGGCGTAGCGATAGTCTCTGCCATCGAAATCCTCCTTACAAGTGATTAGTTTAGTTGTAAACTGTGTTCGTGTCAAGGGTTGGGTTGACTAAGAGGAGCAGACTACTGGAGGAGGGAGAGCGAAAAGAGCGCCGTGGTCACCGCGTTCCTGGCTTATGAATCGGTGGCCCGAAACGGCGTTCCCTCATGACGGCATTCCTGAGGGGCGCGTCACAGGCTCCGGTGCGTTGCCCGCAGGATGTCGGCAAGCGAACGGATGATGCCATGACCAGCAACCTCCGACCCGATTTCCCATCCGATTCTGCCCAGATCCGGGATGCATGGAACGCGATCGCCACCGGATACGACGAATATGTGACGCCGACGCACCTTTCGTTGGCAAACGACGCGCTGGACCGAATCGACCTCCGGCCCGGATCGCGTTTCCTGGACGTTGCCGCTGGCAGCGGCGCGCTTGGCCTTGCGGCCGCGCGTCGTGGCGCCGAGGTGCTGGGCATCGACATCTCGCCCGGAATGATCGACGGCCTGAACGACAATGCGCGCCGTCTCGGACTGACGAACCTCTCTGGGAGGGTGATGGATGGTCAGGGGCTCGATCTGGACGACGATACATTCGCGTCGGCGGGCTCGATGTTCGGGGTGATGTTGTTCCCCGACATGCCGCGTGGGCTCCGCGAGATGGCCCGGGTCACCGAGCCGGGTGGCAAGGTGCTGATGATCACGTTCGGGCCGCCATCCGGCGTGGAGTTCCTTCAGTTCTTCTTGAGCGCGGCGAAGCAAGTGGTGCCGGGCTTCTCTGGCCTCCCGACCGATCCGCCGCCTTTGCCGTTTCAGGTGTCCGATCCGGGCAAGCTGCACCAGGCGATGCGAGACGCTGGCCTGGATGCGGTTCAGGTCGATACCGTCTCCGAAACCCAGGAGTTCGATTCAGCGGAAGATCTGTGGAATTGGCTGGCGAACAGCAATCCCATCGGTTCAAAGATGACCACGAGCCTCGCTCCGGAGCACGCCGCATCCGTCCGGCAGGTGCTGGGCCGCATGCTTGACGAGCGGTCGGGCGGGATCGGGCCCGCGCGGCTGACGAACCCGATCAATATCGCGGTCGGAACCGCTAGCTAAACGTCAGCTCGATCGCGGTCCCGTTGCGGCTGACCACCGAGCCACTGTTCTGCGAGAGCCAGTCGGCAAGTGGCTGTTCGGGGAACGGACCGGTGCACTCCACCTGCAACCGAAGCTCGCCGTCGGCGAATTCCCTGGCGTCGACGCGGCTGACGGTGTCCAGCTCCTGCAGCATCTTCTGCAGTCCGATCGCGGTCGCCGCCGACGGGACGCCATGGGCGATCACGTCGATCGTGCCGGGCGTGGCCCCGGCTCCTGGCGCAGCGGCTTTGTCCTCCATATCGGGCTCGGCGTCGGTCGATTCCTCTCCCGGATGCTCCGGTTCGTCCTCTTCCGGCGCGGCGATGGCGTCCTCGTTCTCCTCGCCCGCCTCCGGTTCGGCCGCGGAAACCTCGATATCCATCCCTTCAGCGGTCATGTCGGGCGCGGGATGCTCGTCGGAGAATTCAGGCTCCTCCGTCGATCCTGGCGCCTCCGCAGGGGTCGGCGACTCGTCGGATGTGGCCGCCGTGATCGCATCGCCGTCGGACAGGTCCGTCAGGGCGCCTTCCAGCCGGGCGATCATGGCGTCGATGACCGGCCGGGCGGTGCGGACCTCCTCCAGCGCGCCTTCAACGAGCGTCCGATAGCGGGTCCGTTCCTGCCGGATGGCCTCTTCGGCGGCACTCCGGGCCGCTTCCGCCTCGGCCGCGGCCTGCTTTGCCTGCTCGCGCAGCGCGACCGTCTCTTCCATCATCTCGCCGGTCCGGCGCAGCGTCTCGCCGATGGTGCGGTCGAATGACTCATAGAAGGAAAGGCGTTCGACCGCACGGTCAAGGAGGCGGCGCAATTCCTGCGGGTCATTCGAATCCGTCGCGAGGTCGGCGGAGACCGGCGCCGGGATCGTACCGGGAACGGAATGGTCAGGCGTGGGAGTATCAGGCTTGTCTGGGGCGGACATTGGTGCTCCGGGAGGGCGATCGGGAGGACAGTTTATGGAACGGAGTGTACCAAGAAGGAGCGCATGACGCGGCGAAACGCCGTTTCAGGGCTCCCCGCCAACGGTGGACAGTCCGATTACACTTACATCGAGTACGCGTTGGAGAGAACGCGATGGAACTTCCGGACCGGATTGCGCGGCGGGCCCGAACGCTCGCGGCGATTCCATTCATTCCCAATACCGTCAATCCTCCCGTGGTTCGATTCGCCCCGTACGGCGGGCACAACGCGGAAGCGCATGCAATGGGCGTGCGTGAGTTCACTCTGGAAAGTTGAGTACCACCACCATGCCGTCTCGAGACGCCGGGCACGATCAGGTTCCTGATACCACGCCAGCCGATGACGTTGAAGAGTCGACGGTTACGAATCCCGAGCCAACCGGCGGGAAGGCGACATCCCGTTCTCCCAAGAACAGCGTCCAGGATGTCGCCGAGGAGATTGCCCGCATGATTACTGAAGAGAACCACCAGCCAGAGGATGCCGAAGAGTCGGCCGACGAGAAGAAGCCGCGCCGGCGAACGCGCCGCCGCAACCAGAAGGACGATCATCTCCTGCTTCCGGTCATCGTGAACGAGGAGACATTGCTGCTGCCGCACATGTCGATCCCGTTCCCGTTGCTGGACGACGACACGTCCCTCGCGGTCGAGCGGGCGATGCGGATGACCCCGCGTCACGTCCTGATGCTCACCGAGCGGCGGATCCCGCGAAATGGTGAGGAGGATGAGGACGTCGATTCGGCGACCCGTGATTTCCTCGACATCATGGCCGACATGATCGCCAGCGGTGATGACGAAGGCGCCCGCCGCCTGGCCGAAGAAGCCGACGAGGCCGACCTGGCCCTCGACGACCAGTTGTTGGACGACGATGCCGATTACGAGCTCTGCGAGTGGGGCGTCATTGCCGAGGTCGGGCAGTACATCACCCGCCCCGGCGGCCAGAACCACGTCATCCTCAATGGCGTCGCGCGTGGCCGCGTGCTTGACATCATCCAGGACCAGCCGTTCGTCGCGGCCCGGGTCGAGCGCGCCGTGGAGCCGACGCATGATCCGGCCGAGACCGAGACCGCCATGGGCGCGATGCTCGAGCAGGTCGAGAGCTACATCTCGATGCTGCCGAACGTGCCCGAAGAGGTGCTGGAGATGGTCAAGGCCGTCGACGAGCCTGGCTGGCTCGCCGACCTCATCGCCTTCTCGCCGGAGTTCACCAGCGAGCAGCGCCAGGAGATGGTCGAGACGCTCGATCCGCTCAAGCGTCTGCACACCCTCAGCGTGTGGATCCAGCGCCGCCTGAACGTGATGAACCTGCGCCACGAGATCCAGAACGAGGCGCAGGCCGGGATGGACAAGCAGCAGCGCGAGTACTTCCTGCGCGAGCAGCTCCGTGCCATCCAGAAGGAGCTTGGCGAGGGTTCCAGCGAAGAGGCGCTCGCCAACGAGATCCGCGAGAAGATCGACGCCGCCGGCATGCCGGACGAGGTGCGCGAGAAGGCGTTGGTCCAGGTGGAGCGCCTGGAGCAGCAGCACCCGTTCTCCCCGGAGATCGGTGTCATCCGCACGTACCTCGAGTGGCTCGTCGACCTGCCGTGGTCGAAGGAGACCGAGGATCGCCTCGATCTCGAGGAGACCGCGCGCATCCTCGATGAGGATCACTACGGCCTCGAGAAGGTGAAGGACCGCATCGTCGAGTTCATCGCGGTGCGGAAGCTTGCCGGCGACAAGCACCGCTCGCCGATCCTCTGCTTCGTTGGCCCTCCGGGCGTCGGCAAGACGAGCCTCGGCAAGTCCATCGCCCGGTCGATCGGGCGCGAATACGTCCGCATGTCGCTCGGCGGCGTGCGCGACGAGGCCGAGATCCGGGGGCACCGGCGCACCTATGTCGGCGCCATGCCGGGTCGCGTGATCAAGGCAATGCGCGATGCCGGAAGCAAGAACCCGGTGATCGTCCTCGACGAGGTCGACAAGCTTGGCGCGGATACCTTCCGTGGCGATCCGTCGTCGGCGCTGCTGGAGGTCCTGGACCCGGAGCAGAACACGACGTTCTCGGATCATTACCTCGAGGTGCCGTTCGACCTCTCGAAGGCCATCTTCATCACCACCGCGAACATGCTCGACCCGATCCCTCCGGCCCTGCGTGACCGGATGGAGATCATCGAGGTTTCCGGTTACACCGAGCTCGAAAAGCTCGAGATCGCCAAGAGCTACCTGCTGCCGAAGGCGCTGGAGTCACACGGGCTCACGACAGAGCAGCTCGATGTCAAGGACAGCGCGCTGAAGACGCTGATCCGCGAGTACACGGAGGAGTCCGGCGTCCGGAACCTCGAGCGGGAGATCGGCGCGCTGTGCCGGAAGGTCGCGCGCAAGTTCGCCAGCGCGAATCCGCCCGAGCACGTTGTTGTCGAGGGCGACGACGTCCACGACTACCTTGGCGTGCCGCGCTACGAGTACAGCCTTGCCGAGGAGCAGGACGAGGTCGGCGTCGCGACCGGCGCTGCCGTGACGAGCGTCGGGGGCGATTTGCTCTCCATCGAGGTCACCCTCATGGAGGGCAAGGGCGAGCTGATCCTCACCGGCCAGCTCGGTGACGTGATGCAGGAGTCGGCGCGGGCGGCGATGTCGTACGCGCGGACGAACCGCGAGACGCTCGGCATCCCCGAGGGCTTCTTCGAGAAGCACAACGTCCACGTCCATATCCCGGCCGGCGCGATCCCGAAGGATGGTCCGTCCGCCGGTATCACGATGGCGACGGCGCTGATCTCGGCGCTGACCGGCCGCAAGGTCCGCAAGGACGTCGCGATGACCGGCGAGATCACGCTTCGCGGCAAGGTATTGCCGATCGGTGGCCTGCGCGAGAAGACCCTCGCGGCGCATCGCGGCGGGATCAAGACGTTCCTGTTGCCGAAGCGGAACGCGAAGGATCTCTCCGAGCTGCCGGAGCTTGTGAAGAAGGAGCTGGAGCTGATCGAGGTGTCGCATCTCGATGAGGTGCTCGATGTCGCCTTCGTCAATAACCCGACCAAGCGCCGCCGCAAGTCATCCGGCACCCCGAAACCTTCGGGCGAACCTGGCGACGATGCGCCGAATCGCAAGGACCGCAAGGGCCGGATCGAGGCTCCCGGTGGCAAGGAGCCGGTGCCGGCCTCGGTGACGCCCTGACACGCTGACGTGGTCCGGACAGTCGATCTGAGGGGGCGACTCCGCAAAGCCCGCGGATCGCGCGGCTGCACAAGACAGAACGGTCGAAAGGGGATGATCCACCGTGGATCATCCCCTTTTGTTGTGTCTCCGAACCCGGGTTGCCATTGCTCGGAAGGGGCGAGAGATCTGTCAGAGCTGGTATGCTCTTGGAGCCGGCACAATTGTATATGCATCATCTCGCAAGCGCCTCGCTGTCGCGCCGGCTCGTAGTCATGTGATATGAGGCGTGAGGGGATAGGGGACAGGGGGACCATGATGAGGAGACTTCGTTCGTTGTTGGCTGCGGCCGTAACCGTGGTGTTGCTGTGTGGCGCCATGATGGTGCCGGCATCCGCGCAATCCACCGTCGTCGGGCATGCCGAATTCGCTGCGTCGGATGGGGGCAGCGTAGTTGGCGGCTCGTTTGTCGTTACCGATGCGTCCGGGACAATTGTCCGTCAGGGCACCATCGGTGAGGCAGAACGGGAGATCTTCTTCTCCACCTTTGTTGCAGGGCAGACCTACACGATCACGGTCGCGGCGGACGGGTACCAGGCGGCGTCGCAGACATTGACTGCCACCGACGAGATTCGCTTCAACGTCACGCTGGATCCGCTCCAGCAGACAAAGAAGACCATCACGATCGGGGTCGACAAGAACGGGCCGACGAGCTGGTGGCTGGCGGAGGCGCCGGAAGGATCAACGTGGACACTGACGAACGTCAACTCCGGCAAGGTCTACTCCGGGACGTTTTCGGGTCCGATTCCCCAGTCGATCGAGCTGCCGGGCTCGGTTGGCAGCGGCACATTCCTTGTCCAGATCGATGCCGGGCCAACCTTCCTTCCGTATGAGGAGACGGTCACGATCCGGGGCAATTCGGGTGCGCTCTACTTCGGACTGACGCCTGACACGTCGGTCGTGCCGATGTAACGGCCGGCGCATCCGATCGTTTGACGGCAGAGGGGGCGTTCCATCAGGCAACGCCCCCTCTGCCGTATCAGTCGAGGATCCGGACGGAACCCGTTTCCAGCTCGAAGATCGCGCCCACGACTTTCACCTTTCCCGCGTCCCGCGCGGCGGAGATCAGCGGCGAGATCGTCGAGAGCCGACGTACCTGCCGCCGGACATTCGCCTCGATCGCCCCGATCAGGAGTTCGTCGGGCGAGCAATCGGGCTTGTTCATCCGAACCTGGAGCACCGACGGCTCGATCGCATCGAGCAGGACCGGCAGCCGGCCGGGGAGGTCGATGCCATCCTGAACAACCCGGACCGCGCTGGTCACGGCGCCGCAGTGGGTATGACCGAGCACCATGAGCAGCGGCACGTTCAGGAACTCGACCGCGAACTCCATGCTCGCGAGGCCGTAGTCGCTGAGGAAGTTCCCCGCCACCCGGACCATGAACAGGTCGCCCGGCCCCCGGTCGAAGATCAGCTCGGCGGCAACGCGGGCGTCCCCGCATCCCAGGATGCTCGCGATCGGCTCGTGCTTGTTCGCCAACAGGGCCGTGGCCGAGTAGTCCTCCGGCGGCACTGCGGGATCCTGGTACCGCGCATTCCCCTCCAGAAGCATCTTGAGGGCTTCGTCGGGCGTTGGCCGCTGCGCTCCAGACGGCGATTCTTCACCGCCGGACATCGATGTCGACATGGTGCTCCTTTCATACGAATTCAAACCGGAGATCAGCGTAGCAAGACCGACACCGCCGATGAAAGGTCGAGAACGGGTTGCGCGAGTCGATTGCCATACATCTTGTGAAGAGTCGGTTCTACGCACCTGTAGATACCCGAAGGAAAAGGACCAGGAAGAATCTAGACGCTCTCTCAAGAGCCACCATTCCTACATCGGATCAAGTTGATTGAAATAACAATTACGCCGTGGCAATGATCTTGCTTGCTGTAATTGCAGGAGCACCCAAAACCGAGAAGCGGCCATGGCCCGCAATCGGACAACTACATGTGCTTCCTCTATTTCTGGTGATTTGAGCCAAGGAGGTGCAGAACATTACGTCAAATGTCGGTCGCTTTTGGTGATACGCATGGCGTAATTGCGAGGGAATCCAAACGCCGCTTTCAGGTTCAGTAGCTGAACGTGGTGACGCAGTTTCTCGAGGAGGAGAGAGAAATGCGGAGTCCGAGGTTCAAGTTCCTTCGGATATTTGCCGTACTTGCTGTTGTGGCAAGTATGGTGGGGGCGTTTGCGCCCTCATCGCTTGCGGCGCCGGTAAACCAGGTGGAAGGAGCTCGCGCGCAGGCGCAGAGCGCGGAGGTCTGTCTGGCGATTCTGGATGCCGGAATTATCGGTGAAGACGGCAACGTGATTGATGTTGGTGTCGATGCGACCGGTCTCGTCGAGATTGTCGCAACGCTGACGGGGATCACCATCGACGCGGATGTCGCCGCGGCCATTCTCGCCGGAGGGTGCGCCAGCCAGCTTCCGCAGGACACGGATGGCGACGGCTTCACCGACGATGTCGACAACTGCCCCGACATCGCCAACCCGGGTCAGGAAGATACCGATAGCGACGGCGTCGGCGACGCGTGTGATCCCACTCCGAATGGCGACCTCGATGGCGACGGCGTCGATAACGCGGTCGATAACTGTATCGATGTTCCCAATGAAGACCAGGCTGACACCGATGGTGATGGCGTCGGGGATGCTTGCGACCCGACTCCGACCGGTGATGACGACGGCGACGGCGTCGATAACGAAGTCGACAACTGCATCGCGGTCCCGAACCCTGATCAGGAAGACGAGGACGGTGACGGTGTAGGCGATGCCTGCGAGTCGGTCGAAGAGCCGATCGTGGACAATGCTGCGAACGTCTCCTTCTCGGTCGTTGGCACTGACGGGAGCGTCCCGGTTGGCGCGACCCTTGTTATCGCCGGCCCGAACGGCGAAGAGTTCAACGGCACGGTTCCGACGAGCGGTGTTGTGACCATTCCGTCGCTGGTTCCCGGCGACTACCAGGCCACCGTTGGCCCGATCGAGGGCTTCGAGGGCACGAGCGCCACGTTCCCGATTGGCGCGGATGACGACGACACGACCTTCACGGTCTACGTCTCGATCGTCCCGACCGACGAGACTGGCGTTGTCGACGTCTTCAAGTACTACTGCCCCGGCGTGACCGAGGCGACCTTCGACGCCGAGATTGGCGACGACTGCTACGCCGGTCCTGGCACCTTCACCTTCTACCTCGTCGGTGACGGCACCGCCGAGTACTCGCAGCTGACGGTTGGCGACATCGGCTTTGGCTCGATCGAGCTGCCCGCTGGCACCTACGAAGTCGTTGAAGAGGGCTCCCAGGCCACGACGACTATCGAGGTTGGCGCTGGCGCAACGGTTTCCCTCGTTGTTGCGAACCCGGGCGAAGAGCTCCCGGCCACCGGCCTTGTCGAAGTCACCAAGGTCTACTGCGAGAGCGTTCGCACGATCACCTTCGACGCGCCGATCGGTGACGACTGCGTCACGGGTCCGGCGACCTTCACCTTCTACCTCGTCGGCGACGGCACGGCAGACTACTGGCAGCTGGACGTCTGGGAAGACGGCTACGGTGTCATCGAGCTCCCGGTCGGTACGTACGAAGTTGTGGAAGAGGGCTGGCAGGCCAGCACCGTCATCGAGGTGACCGAGGACGGCATCACGAGCCTGACGGTTGCGAACCCGGGCCAGGCCCCGGCTCCGCGCAACGGCACGGTGAACGTTTCCGCGTTCGTCTGCACCAACATCGACCAGACGGTCTTCACGTCGGACGGCTTCATGATGATCATGGCCGACCTCCCGACGGTCGAGCCCGCCTGTGATCCGACCACGACGACCATGACCTTCTACGCGGTCAGCGGCGATGATGCCGGCGATGATGTTGTCGTCAATGGCGTGAACGTCAACGAGATGGCGTTTGTCGGCGGCGCGGCCCAGCCGATGCCGGGCATGTTCCAGGCGGCGGGTACGGGCATCGAGCTCACCGTCAACGGCACGGCCTCGATCGAGCTGGCTCCTGGCGTCTACCGCGTTGTCGAGGGCACCACGGGCGCCGAGACCTTCGTGACGGTCTTCGCTGGTGACTTCATCAACCTGGACGTCCAGATTCCGGCCGGCGGCGAGGTCGTTCCGGGCAGCTCCGTCAACGTCGTCAAGTTCTATTGCGACACCGTGACGGAGACCGAGTTCCTGGCGCTGGCCGCGTCCGAATACTCGGATCGCGACCAGCTTCCGGGCGCTCCGGACTGCGTCTCCGGCGCGGCGACCTTCACCTTCTACCTGTACGGTGACGGCACCGCCGACTACGCGCAGCTGGCTGTGAACGGCTCCGGCACGATCGGCCTCCCGGCCGGCATCTACGAGGTCATCGAGGAAGAGACGGGCGCGAGCTTCACGCTCGAGGTTGAGGACGGCGTCAATACCGTGCTCCTCGTCAACAACCCGATGCCGGAAGATGGCGAAGTCCCGGGCGGTCCGGATGATGGCGGCGATGACGCTGCCGACGACAACGGGACCGATGACGGCAAGAAGGACGATGACAGCAAGGTCACCGGCCTGCCGAGCACCGGTTCCGGTGTCGCGGACGGCGCGGGCATGCTGGCCATCGCCGCGGCTGCGGCCGCCGCCATCAGCGGCGCGGGCGCGCTGGCGATCCGCAAGGAGCGCTAGTCGCACGGAAGCAACCTGTCCGGAAGGGCAAACGCTGCACGAGGAGGCCGGTCATAACCGGCCTCCTCGTGTGTTCGCGCGGGATCTCGTACGCAACGACCGCTGAGGGTTAGGGATAGTTGATCATGTATAGTTCCTGGCGGAACCAGGACAAATGTGATCGTCCGGATCACCATATCGGTGGATGAGTTTTCGTGTTTCGTTGCGTACGATGTTCAGGGGGTCTCATGGGGACGTGGTGGCGATCACCCGGATTCCGGGTGGCGTTTTCTTTTGTAATCGTGGCAATACTGGCGCTCAACATGTCGCCGATGGCGCTCGCGCAGGACGCGACACCGCCCGTTCCGGTGGAAACCGAAGAACCGGCCGAGCTGGTCGAGACGCCGGAGCCGGTGGGGACGGTTGTCCCGACAGATCCCGCCGAGGCAGAGGTTCCGGGCGATGAGCCGGCCGACGACCCGGCTGTTTCCCGGCCGCTGACGCCGGGCAAGCCGATCGGCGGCGGCGATGGAGGTCTGAAGCCGGTGCCGTCACCCGGTGCGGGGCCAGGCGATGGGGACGGTAGCGACCAGGACCCTGGTGACCAGCCGGGGTCCGGCGAAGATGAGGAGACCGACCAGCCCGATCTCGTGCCGGCCGTCTTCGAGACCATCTATGCCGATTACGAAGGCTGCAGCAGCTGGGGCAGCTCGTGGGGCGCCGGTCTGTACATGACCAATGCTGATCTTGGCTCACCCGAGTCCGTCCAGGTGAATTTTACGGACGGAACCTTCCTGACCGTGCCGCGTACCAATTCCACGCAGACGTTGGCCACCTACCGCCTGAGTACGGATGAGGGTGCCGGCAAGACGGCGGTCAGCATCACGGCTGAAGTCGATACTGCAAACTATCCGGTCGGCCGCTTCATCGGACATGTGACGAATCCGTGCGGTGGTGAGATGAGCGCCACGCTGACGGCGGTGGCCACGGACGGGGGAAGCGTCGAAGGTCTTTCCTACGACCTGATCTACGTCGGATCGGGGCCGGATCGCATCGAGGCCTCCGGCACATTCGACGCAGGTGGAACGGTGGTGTTCGACGCACTCCGGTACGGCGGCACCTATGAGGTCGAGGTCTATGGCGACCGGTTCGAGACGAATCGGGCCCGGTTCGAAGCCCCGCCGCGCGGTGCGTCCGAATGGGCGATCAGCGTTGAGCGCCTTCCGGAAACCGTAACCATCGTCGGCACGACGTCCGATGGCGGCAGCGCCGAGGGAGCGATCGTCACGATCGATGACGGTGCGGCCGATGGCTTCTCGACCATGGCGATCGTCGCGGACGGCACGCTTGACGCGAACAATGCCTTCACGGCAGATCTCCTGGCTGGCGATTACACCGTCACCATCGACGCCACGGCGCAAGGTTACGATGTCAGCACGGTGCCGTTCACGGTTCCGGCCGAGGGCCCGGTCACTGTCCCGCTGCAGCTGCAGGCGGCGTCGGTAGCGATCAACATCGAATCGGCCGACCCGGCGATCGCGGATACCCTCCCGGCGGACGCCACCTGGACGGTGACGAGCGTCCAGAACCCGGCGCTCTCGATGCGCGACACCTTCGCGGCGGAGGATCTCGCGCTTCCCGCAACGATCACGGTGAACAACCCGGTTCCGGTCGGGTCCTACCTCGTAGAAGTCGACGCTGGTCCGGATTTCGAGCCGTACGTCACCACCATCGAGGTCACGGCAGACAGCGCCGTGCAGGCGTTTACGATCACGCTCGTTCCGGCGATCGAGGAACCGACCACCGGCTTCGTCATCGTCGTCAAGTTCTATTGCGAGAGCATGAGCGCGGTCGCGTTCGTCGACTTCATGGAGCTCGATGACGATGCGATCGACTTCCTTGAAGAGGACTGCGTGCCAGGTCCGGCGACCTTCACCTTCTACCTGGTCGGTGACGGCACGGACGACTACGTCCAGCTCGTCGTTGGAGACGAGGGCGTGGGGCTGATCGAGCTCGAGCCGGGCACCTACGAGGTGATCGAAGAGAACACCCAGGCGAGCATCACGATCGAGGTTGTCGCCGGCGAGGCGACGGTCATCGGGGTCCTCAACCCGCTGGCCGATGGTGGCGATGACGACGATGTGGTTGTTCCGAGCCCGGCACCGGAGGATGACAAGGACGAGGACGCCACGCCGGACGTGACGAAGCTGCCGAGCACAGGTACCGGCGCGAGCGACAACACGGGCGTTCTCGCCATGGCCGCTGCCGCCGCAGCCGCCCTGGCAGGCGCGGGCGCACTCTCGCTTCGCAAGCGGTAATCATCTCTCCCAGGGAGTGATCGACGGCAACAGGAGGCCGGTGAAAGCCGGCCTCCTGTTGTGTGTTCGCGGAATCTCGGGAGGGTGCGAAGAACCTCATCCGGTCCGAATGGTGTCGGTAAGGGAAAGGGACCGGACAATGCCGGTCCCGTGTCGGTGGCATGACGTTTTAGGCGTTGATTATTGGTGCGATTGCGCCGGCGTCAGGAGTCGCGTCCGCGATCGCTCGATCGCCGCGATCACGAGCAGCGCCACCACCAGGGCGGCGGCGATCACATTGAGGGCCGCGTACGAGGCGAGGCCAACGATGACGCCGGACGAAAGACCCGCCAGGGCGCCGCAGATCCCCATCGTCAGGTCCGCCGCCCCCTGGACGCGTGGGCGATGCTCTGCCTCGATCGACTCCGTGAGCAGCGTGGATCCGGAGATCATCGTGCACGACCACCCGAGCCCGAGCAGGAACAGCCCGACCATCAGCTGCGTCGATTGATGACCTGTCGCCGTGCCGGAGATCGCGAAGGAGATGAGGAGGATGGCCGCGCCGGTCAGGATGATCGGGCGACGGCCAAGGCGGTCCGCGGCGATCCCGACGAGCGGCGAGGCGATGTACATGCCGGTGATGTGGCCGCTGATCACCAGTCCGATGATGTCCAGCGTCTGCTCGCCATGCTGGAGGTGAACCGGCGTCATCGACATCACCGCGACCATCACCGCGTGGCCGAAGACCGTCGACGCCAGCCCGAGTGACGCCGCCGGCGAGCGGCTGATCAGGTCCATCGCCGCCCGCAGCGAGACACGGGGCGCGGCCCCGGTGCCACGCGGCTTCTTTTCGGGATCGGCCGCCTGCAGGATATGAAGCGGATCGGGCCGGAGCATCATCCAGACGAGGACCATCGCCAGGATGTAGACGGTAATCGTCATCAGGTAGGGGCCGGAGAGGCGGGGTAACCCGACGCGCTCGGCCATGGTTCCCATCGGGTCGGCGAGATTCGGCCCGATCACCGAGCCGATTGTCGTCGCCCAGATCACGATCGAAAGGTCACGTCCCCGGTGACGCGGGTTCGCGAGATCGGTCGCCGCGTAGCGGGACTGCAGCGTCGCGGTCGTGCCGCCTCCGGCGAGGATCATGCCGATGAGCGCGACCGGAAAGACCCGGATCTCCGCGCCGAGGATCACCAGCAGCGCCCCGATGATGCCGATCATGTAGGCCAGGACGAGGCCCGGGCGCCGCCCGGAAACCGTCATCAGGCGCGTGACCGGGATCGCGATGACCGCCGCGCCGATCACGGACGAGGCGGCCGCGAGTCCGCTGAACGACTCGGAAGCCAGGTCCGCGGCCAGCAGCGCGCCAACCGCCGCCCCGGCCGCCACGCCGATCCCGCCCAGGATCTGTGCGAGGGCGAGGGCGGTAACGATACGTTTCTGGTGCGCGGCGTTGGCGACGTGGGGTTCCATGTGATGGCGTTCCGTAACTAGGGCCATAGCGCGCGTGGCGCCACCGGCGAACACAGGCTCGAAGGGTGCCCGGATTGTCTCACGGAACGGGCCTCTCCGGAAGAGGCCCCGTGCCTAGCCGCCCGTCACCACGCGCGTCGGCGTGATGTAGAGATTGACGCGCGTATTCTCCGGCCGGTGGTCCTGGTAATCGGTTCCGACATAGTCCCGCGAGAGCTTGTCGATCACCTCGTCGCCGTCCTCGAGCGACTCACCCTTGACCTTGCCGCGAACCTCCATCCAGCGATACGGGTTCTCCGGATCGATCGCCAGCACGGTCGCCTGCGGCCGTTCCTTCATGTTGTTGTACTTTTGCCGGCCGACGACGGTGTTGACGCGGATCCGGCCGTCAACGATGTCCGCCCAAATTGGCGTCGCCTGCGGCTGCCCGTCCGGCATCACCGTCACCAGTGTCACCACGACCGGGCGCTCCAGCAGGTCGATATGGCTTTCGGGAATCTGGGTAATCGTATTGGTCGACGACATGGTCCCTCCATGAAGATGTGATATGAACGGGCTCCGGATTATCCCGGGCTGCCCGGAGTCTCTGCACTCTGGTTGTTTATAGTATGGATTGACATTGACACCAATAGGTTGCCCTGCAGGGGAGGAGTATCGCGTGCTCATTCGTCGAGCCATGATCATCGTTATCGCGGCAGTGCTCGCAATGGGCACGGTGACCGCGAGCGCCCAGCGTCCAGGTCACGGCGGCGGGACCATCCCCGCCGAAAGCGGTACCCCGGTGGCATCGGGGGAGGCGCTCGGCTGTGACGATCTCGACGCCTATATCGACGAGCTCGAGGATATCCTCGACAGTCCGGGACCGTTTATGGAGTTCGTCTATTCCGACCTTGGGTTCGAGGAGCTTTCGTCCCGCGAGGCGAGGCAGATTATCGAGGACGGTGAGGCGATTGTCGCCGAGCTGGGCGAGATGGACGTGCCGGAGCCCTACCAACCGGGTCACGACGGCATCATTGGGTTCCTTCAGGTCATCATCGATTACGCACGGTTCTATTCGGTCGATTCGAGCCAGGTGCCGGACATCCTCGCGTATGATCATGCCATGATGGCCATCTATGACGGTGAGGTCGCGATCGCCGAGGCCTGCCCGGATGCGGTCGACGACATCGGCGGCTATGTGTTCTTCGACCCGGCGACCCTGGAAGACGAATACGGTGGCGAATAGGGCGGCGATGCGGCTGGTTCCGGAAGACAGGATCCTATGACGAAGAAGAAAGAGAAGAAGGCGGAGAAGACCCCGGAGGAAAAAGCGGTCCAGGAGATGCAGGATTTCCTGCAGCACCTCGGCGCCTTCGTGATCGTCAACGTCATGTTGATCATCATCAACCTCGTGACGAGCCCTGGCGACATTTGGTTCCTGTGGGTCACGTTCTTCTGGGGCGTCGGTCTGGCGTTCCACGCCTTCGATGTCTTCATCGGTGAGAACAAGGATCTCGCCCGCCGGATCGCCGCGAAGCGCATGGGGCTGGATACGCCCTCTGCCGCGCCACGATCGACGTCGAGCGAACCCCGGCCACAGGTGAACGAGGACTCCGAGATCCGGCGGATCGTGCGCGAGGGCACGATGCTCGTCGACCGGATGCGGGCCGACGCGCGCATGATCCCGAACCCCGAAGCCCGGCGGGAGGCGCTCTCCGCCTGCGCCGCATCCGACCAGGTGCTTTCCGCGATCGAGGACCATCCGGACGAGGTCGTGCTCGCCCGTGACTTCCTCCACCGATTCCTCGAGCCGGGGAGCAAGCTCATCCGGGATTACGCGCGGCTCGCCAGCCGGGACGTTCCCTCCGCGAGGCGGACGGTGGCCGAGGTCGAGGCCAACGACCTCCCGGCCCTCACCAAACGTGCCAACGCGATCTATGACCGCATGCATCGCGGTACGCTGATCGACCTCGAGGTGGCGCGCGAGATGATGGCGCTGGATTCTCCCATGCAGGGCAGCACGGCCAGGCTCGAGCCGGTCAAAGACGAGCCCGAGGCGTGACCCGAATTACCGGGTAGCCGGAATGTATCTCCGCGAATGAGATGACAGGATAGATGTACGGGCGGGCATGACCCCTCCCGTACATCGCTTGCTTTCCGGGCCATGCTCCTTGGCCGTATGACCTGCCGGGTGTGAACGTGATTCGACAACAGACAAGAGATGTGGGCGAAAAGAAGAAGCCGTCGTGGTGGCGCTTCATCATGGTGCAGCTGGTCCTCCTGCACATCGGCACCTATGCCGTCGTGACGTTCGGGCTGTTCCTGATCAACCTGCTCAGCGGGATCGCCTCACCCTGGTTCCTCTTCCCGGCCTTTGGGTGGGGTCTGTTCGTGGCCATGCACGCGATGCTCACCTACCTGATCCTGAACGCTCGCCTAGCCCGGAAGATCGTGACAACGACCGAGCGCCGGAACGATCCGGCCTACCGGCCGCTTCCTCGCAAGGCGTCGGAGATCGACGAGCTGCTGGCGCGGGGTCGCGCCGCGCTGATGCGGATGCGCGAGAGCTCCCGGACGATCCCTGATCCGAATGTGCGTAACCAGGCGTTTGCGGCGTGCGAGGCTTCGGAGCAGGTGCTCGACGCCATCGAGGAGCATCCGGACGAGGTGCCGCTTGCGCGCGATTTCGTCCATCGTTTCCTGGAGCCGGCCGGCAAGCTGATCGGCGACTATGCCCGCCTCGCGCGGAGGAATGTGCCGTCGGCGCAGGAGATGCTGCGTGAAATCGAGCGGGTGGACTTCCCTCAGCTTACGGCCCGCGCCACCGCGATGTTCGATCGCGTTCATCGCGGCACGATCATCGACCTGGCCGTTGCCCGGGAGATGATGGCGCTCGACCTGTCGGATGCGCAGTTCGAGGAGCCCGGGAAGGAGGGGGCGAGGCAACCCGCCTGATCGGGGCTAGTCCGGGTTCCAGGCAAGCGGGCCGAGGCGCTCCACCCGCGTGATCCATGACGACGTATCCGTCGGCATCTTGTCGAGAAAGACGACGAGGTTCCAGCGGGTCAGGTCATCCGGGAAGGCGATGGAGGGCACGAGCATCGCCTGGGCCGATGTTGTTGTCCTCACCCGGGTTGCAACGAGCCGGGCCTGCTCCACGTCCTGGTAGAACTCCGGCACAGCGAAAACGTTCAACAGCGCCGCGACTCGCTCATTCCGAAGGTCGAGCACACGATCCAGACGGAGTCGAAGTCGAAACATGAGCCTGGTGTTTGGCGTCGCTGCGGCGTCAGGATACGACGCCGGAAACTGGCGCCCCCATTCCGCGATAGCGACACCTACATCTCCCGCGAGGTACAGCGTGGACTGTCCGGGCCGATTCCAACGGTTCTTGCCGTAGAGCCCGGCGAAGCGGAAGTCGAGGATGTCGTCACCACGACTGGCATTGATGTGCCGGAATGCGGACCCGATCCATGAGGTGAGGACGCCGTTGAGCGCTTCCCTCATGTCCCGATATAGCCTTCATAGGCACCGGCGAACTCGCCGTAGAGGACGCTACTTTTTCCGGCTTCCATCATTTCCAGGCCGCTCTTGCCGTCGAATGCCGGTTGCGGTTCGGTCATGACGACCTGGAGGCCCTCGGGCGTGAAGACCTCTTTACCGAGCTCCAGGATCTTGTCGAGGTCGACGAGCACGGCGCGCACCCAGCGGTTCGAGGGGAGCTGGTCGTTGTCCTCCCAGCGTTGGATGGTGCGGGCACTGACGTCGAGCAGGCGCCCCATGCGTTCCCGCGAGATTCCGAGCGTTTCACGCAGCGCACGGACGCTCAGGGGCGGTCTCCGGTCAGCGGCGTCGAGTGAAGAATCGGTCCGGAACTGGTGGGTTGTGGCCATGGAGAGCTCCTTTGTCGTGACAAATGTCCGGACACTTTGAGTTTACAAGATCGTCGCAACTGCCACGAGAGCCGTTCGTTATCATGAAGGCCACAGGACACGAGCAATGACAGATATCCATATGGAGCACGTTCGACAATGAATGGACATCGATCGATGGACAAGGCGCGGGCACAGAGACAGGCACGGGAGCGAGCAAACGCGATGCGCGCCTTCATGACGTTCGCCGGTGTCTATATTGCCCTCGGCCTCTTCTTCTTTCTTATCAACCTCTTCGCCGGGATCAGTTCGCCCTGGTTCTTCTGGCCAATGCTCCCGTTGACGATCCCGCTCGTGATCCTCGCCTGGCGCGCGTTTGCGCTCATCCGCTTTGACGAGGATTGGGTCGAGCGCCAGGTGGAGAAGGCGGTCGGCTCGCAAGCGCCGGCGCCAAAGCAGGCGCGTACCGAGCCGGCGAACGAGATGATGGCCCTCGCAGCCCAGGCCGCGGACCTCATCGACTCGATGCGGCGAAGCGCACGGCAGATCCCGAAACCCGCGGTCCGGACCCAGGCACTTGACGTCTGCGCGTCGGCCGATCGCGTCCTCGCGGCGATGTCGGACAATCCGGCAGAGGTCATGCTGGCTCGTGACTTCGTCAATCGCTACCTGACCCCGGCCAACTCGATCCTCGCGGACTATTCGCGGCTCGCGGCACGCAATGTCGCCTCAGCCGAGCCAACGCTGCAGCGCGTCGAGGAGCATGATTTGCCCCTGCTGGAGCAAAAGCTCAACGAGGTCCACGACCGGCTCCATCGAGGCAGCCTGATCGACCTGCAGGTCGCGCGGGAGATGCTCAGCCTCGATATCTCCGACTGGGGTGACGATGAGCTGGATACGGGGACCGATGCCCGTCTCGGACGGGGCACGTCGCCCGCGACCGGCAACTGATTCGCCCGTCCATATGAAGTTGGCGTGACAGCCGTGGTTGCGACCGCAGCCACGGCTGTTCTGTGTCCGTCGCGAAAGAGTAGAATGATTCCGACGTAGACACGGGTATAGGCATTGGCGCCTCCTATCGGCACACGCAGGCAGCGTGGCTGGTGCGGGCGTATCCCGGTGTCGTGAGCAGGAGGGACAGTTCCATGACCAATACGAACCGAGCCCAGTCCGTATCGTTGGATCGTCGATCGCTCGTGAAGGGAGCCGCCGGCGCGGTGGCTGCCGGGAGTGCCATGTCTGCCGCCCTGGCACAGGCATCGACCGGGAATCCTGGCTTTTTCGTCAACCGGAACCAGGATGGCGGCGAGCTGGTGATCCTGAACTGGTATCAGCCGTGGATTGCCGAAGTCGTCCCGATGTTCGAGGAGGAGACCGGCATCTCCGTCACCCAGCTCGCCACGTACTCCAGCAACGACGAGTGGTGGGCGCGCCTGAACGCCGGTGAGAAGTTCGACTTCTTCATGCCGACGACGGACTGGTTCCAGCGGGCGATGCAGGCCGACCTGATCCAGGAACTGGACATGGACCTGATCCCGAACAATGCCAACCTGTTCGAGGAGTTCCAGGCCAACGAGGTCTACCAGAAGGACGGCAACACCTACGCGGTGCCGTTCTCGCGCGTCTACTACTGTCTGACCTACAACACGAACGAGTTCTCCGAGGCGCCCACCTCATGGGAGGCCACGTGGGACGAGGCGCACTCCGGCCGCATCACGATGCAGGACCAGGCGTACGCCCGTGTCGGCACCACGGCGCTGCTGCTCGGCGACGATCCGCTCAACCCGACGAAGTGGGATGAGATTCGGGATCGCCTGATGGATCAGAAGGAGCTCGTCTCCAAGTACTGGCTGGACTACCAGAACGGCATGGAGATGTTCGCCAACGAGGAGGTCGTCGTCGGGCAGCTGACGGCCGGCCGCACGCGCATGGCGATGGCCGACGGCGCCCCGATCAACTGGACCGTTCCGGACGAGGGGTGCCTGACCTTCATCGACACCTTCGCCATCCCGCGAACCTCCGAGAACCCGGAGAACGGCCACAAGTTCATCGACTTCCTGCACCGGCCGGACATCATGGCGCTGCAGATGGAGACGCTCTTCTACGACACCCTCAACGAAGCCGCCCGTGCCGAGTTGGACGAGGAATTCGCCTCCTGGTTCGAGGTCCGCGAGGACGCGATCCTGCCGCTGGCGCTCGACCTCGATCCGCAGGTGCGTTCGCAGATCGACGAGCTCTGGACCGAGGTGAAGCTCTCCTAAGGGGCAACGCCGGAGCCGGCAGCGGGTGATGACTCCCGGTGCCGGCTCTGTCCATCATCCTGCGCTTCCGATATGATGCTGGCACGTTACCAAGTCGTATCGTCGGTTCGAGCGTGCCCACAGGGATCGCCGCGTCGTTGGCATCCCCACGGCATGGAGAGGGAAGGATGTCAACCATGCATCAGCACCGTTCCAGGATCTCACGTCGATCGTTGCTCAAGGGAACCGCCGGCGCGGTCGCGGCTGGCAGCGCCATGTCCGCCGCCCTGGCGCAGGCGTCCACCGGGTCAGCCGGGTTCTACGTGAACCTGAACCAGGACGGCGGCGAGCTGAATACCTACACCTGGTACGAGCCGTGGCTGGACGAGATCCTCCCGATGTTCGAGGAGGAGACCGGCATCAAGGTCAACCGCATCGGCGCGTATTCCCGCAACGATGAGTGGTGGGCACGCCTCCAGGCGGGCGAGGACTTCGACTTCTTCCTGCCAAGTGCCGACTGGGCCGAGCGCGCCCTCAAGGCCGGCATGCTCCATCCGCTGGATCTCGACCTCATCCCGAACACCGAGAATCTTCACCCCGATTTCCAGGAGCTGGAATCGCTAACGCAGGATGGCCAGCAGTACGCGCAGGGCTTCGCTCGCGAGATCTACAGTCTCGCCTGGAATACCGCGGTGATCTCCGAGGCCCCGACGAGCTGGGGCGCGACGTGGGACGAGCAGTACGCCGGGCGGATCACCCTCTACGACCAGGCGAACGCCCGCGTCGGGACGACGGCCCTGTATCTCGGCCAGGACCCCTTCGCGCCGGATGATTGGGACGCGATTCGGGACTCCATGCTGGAGCAGCACGGCCTGATCACCAAGTACTGGAAGGACTACCAGATCGGGATGGAGATGTTCATCAACGAGGAGGTCGATCTCGGCCAGATCAGCGATGGACGTGTCCGCATGGCGAACGGCCTCGGCGCGACGCTTGCCTACACGGTGCCGGAGGAGGGTGCGCTCGTGGCGCTCGATACCCTCGCGATCCCGGCGAACGCGCAGAACGTCGAGAACGCCCACAAGCTGATCGACTTCATCCAGCGGCCAGAGATCAACGCCCTGCAGATGACCATCATGGGGTATGACTCCGTGAACCAGGCGGCGCACGAGTCGCTCGAGCCGGAGCTGGAAGAGACGTTCGCCATCCCGGAGGGCGCGGATTTGCGCGTGCTGCGCGACCTCGATGCGCAGGTGCGGACGCAGATGGAAGAGATGTGGACGGAGATCCTGCTGTCCTAGGCAGGGCATCAGGGACAATACGGCCCCGGATGCCTGACCGGCGTTCGGGGCCGTCGGGAGAACAGGGAGAGCCGGATGGCCGAATCCGATGTGAGTATCCGGAAGCTCGTCAAGCGCTTTGGCGACATGGTCGCCGTCGACGGGATCGATCTCGAGGTGCCGCGCGGCGCGTTCGTGACTTTCCTTGGCCCGTCAGGCTGCGGAAAGACCACGACGCTCCGCATGATCGGCGGCTTCGAGCACCCGGACAGCGGCGAGATCTACCTCAAGGGCGAGCCGATGGGCCGTCGCCCGCCGCACAAGCGCGATACGTCGATGGTGTTCCAGAACTACGCGCTCTTCCCGCATATGAGCGTGGCGGACAACATCGGCTTCGGCCTGCGTGAGCGCAAGATGGCGAAGGACGAGATCCGGCGCCGGGTGTCCGACATGCTCAAGCTTATCGAGTTGGAGGATCGTGGCAAGCGCAAGCCCCGCCAGCTTTCTGGCGGCCAGCAGCAGCGCGTCGCCCTCGCCCGGTCGCTCGTCATCGAGCCGACCGTACTGTTGCTCGACGAGCCGCTCGGCGCGCTCGATCTGAAGCTCCGCAAGCAGATGCAGATCGAGCTGAAGCGCATCCAGCAGCAGGTCGGCATCACCTTCATCTATGTGACCCACGACCAGGAAGAGGCCCTCACCATGTCCGACCGGATCGTGGTGATGAACCAGGGCCGGGTCGAGCAGGAGGGGAGTGCTGAAGAGATCTTCGACCGCCCGAAGACCCGCTTTGTCGCCGGGTTCATGGGGTCGCAGAACATCATCGACGTGCAGGTCGCCGATCGCGATGCGTCATCGACGAAGCTCCGCCTCGGCTCCAACACGGTGACTCTTCCGGTCGCCGTCGCGCCGGGTGTGAGCGCCGGTGCCATTGCGGTGCGGCCGGAGAAGGTGCGCCTGGACGTTGCCGAGGGCTGGCAGGGCACGGTGCAGGAGCGCATTTACAAGGGCGTCATGATGTCGTATTCCATCCGGCTCGACGATGGCACGGAGATCGACGCGGAGGTCGCCCACGATGACGTTCGGCACCGGCATGAGGTCGGGGACACTGTTCGCGTGAGCTTCCGGCCGGAAGACGCGGTCTTCATTCCCGACGGGGCATAAGGGGGACGCAGATGGCTACCGAGACACTTGCGGCTCCGGTCGATGCGAGCCCCCGGCGCAGCTTCTCGCTCACGCCGATCCTGACGCTCGGCATCCCGACGCTCGTCGTGGTGCTGTTCGTCGTCCTGCCGCTCATCCTGATCGGCATCTACAGTTTCTACTCGCTCGATCCGGTGACCGGCCTCATGCAGCGCGATTTCACCTGGGCGAACTACGAGCGGGTGCTGACGTCTCCGATCTATCGCAACATTTTCATCCGCACGCTCTCCATCGCCGCGATCGCTACGGTCATCGCCCTGCTGCTGGCGTATCCGGTCGGCTATTTCATCGGCGCTGTCGCGAAACCGCAGAACCAGGGCGTCCTGATGCTGCTGGTGCTCATCCCATTCTGGACGAGCTACATCATCCGGACCTACGCCTGGATCGGTATTCTCCAGAGCAACGGCTTCCTCGACAGCGTCTTCGGCTGGGTACCGGGGCTCGATACGAACCTGCTCTATTCCCGGGCCGCGGTCATCATCGGCTTCGTGCACGTCTATCTGCCGATCATGATCCTGCCGATCTACGCGTCGGCACGGAACCTCGACAAGCGGTATATCGAGGCCGCCCAGGATCTCGGCGCATCGCCGTTCTCCACATTCCTGCGCGTCACGCTGCCGCTGACGATGCCGGGTATCGTCGCCGGGATCGTCCTCTTCTTCATCCCGACCTTCGGGTCGTTCGTTACGCCGCAGCTGCTCGGCGGCACGGGCGACGTGATGATGGGGAATATCATCGACAACCAGTTTGGCGAGGCGTTCAACTGGCCGTTCGGCGCAGCGCTCTCGGTGATCATGACGCTCGTCGTCATCGTCGCGATGACGCTCTTCTTCCGGTTCGCGGATGTGGAGGAGATCTATGGGAGCTGAGCCGCGGTCGCGCGGATGGGTGCTCAAGGCCTATACCGCGCTCGTCTACATCTTTCTCTTCGCGCCGATCTTCGTTGTCGTCCTGACGTCGTTCAACCCGACCGGCCGCGCGACGATCCCGAACGCGTTGACCACCCAGTGGTACCGGGACCTCGCGGAGGACGACCAGCTCATCGACGCGCTGTGGGTTTCGCTGCAGATCGGCGTCACGACGGCGGTGATCACGTCGCTGCTCGGCCTCTCCGCCGCGTATGGCCTGAGCCGCTATCGCATCCCCGGCCGGGGCGTCGCGCAGGGCCTGTTCTACCTGCCGATGCTGATCCCGGCGGTCGTCACCGGCGTCTCGATGCTCATCTGGTTCAACCGGATCGGTATCGACCTCGGCTGGTTCTCGATCCTGATCGCGCACGTCGTCTTCGCGCTGCCGTTCACGCTGACGATCATCCTGACAAGCTTCGCCGGGTTCGATACCCGGCTGGAAGAGGCGGCGCAGGACCTTGGCGCAACGCCGTGGCGGACGTTCCGCCTCGTCACCCTGCCGCTGGTGATGCCCGGCGTGCTCGGCGGCGCGCTCATCGCGTTCACGCTCTCGTTCGACGAGTTCGTGCTGACGTTCTTCGTCGCTGGCGGCGGTGTCCAGACCCTGCCGCTGGTGATCTACAACCGGATCCGGTACCTGCTGTCGCCGGAGATCAACGCGATCGCGACGCTGGTCATCGCGTTCTCCGTCGGCATCCTGCTGATCGGCCAAATCGCGATCGCCCTGCGAGCGCGCCGGGCCAACCGCGCGGAGACAGCGTAGGGAGCTCTGCCCGAACGCCGCAAGCGGCCGCCCTGCTCGTTAGGCAGGGTGGCCGCGTGTCGTGTCGTGGAATCAGGACTCGGCGATGGAGACCGCCCAGCCGTTCGCCGTGCGGCGGGCACTGATGCCGTAGGTGCGATCGCCGACGCGGAAACCATGCGCGTCCACCGCGTCCCAGTCGTCCGGCAGGTGGGGCGACACGGTGAGCTGTCCCCGGTCGTCGACATCGACGCCCAGCAGCGCAGTGGCGGCGAGGATTCCGGCCCCGGCCGCCCATGCCTGCGGCAGGCAGCTCGACGGGTAGTTCACCGGGCCGGTCTTGGTCTCGTCCTTGCCGAATCCGCAGTAGAGCTCGGCGATCCGCAGCTCGGGGTCGTTCAGGGCCAGAGTGGTGATGGCCTCGGCCAGCTCCCGTGCCAGATCCACGTGTCCATACTTCGCAAGACCCGCCATCGCCAGGCTGACATCGTGCGGCCAGACGCTGCCGTTGTGGTAGCTCATCGGGTTGTACGTCGCCATCTCGGAGCTGAGCGTGCGGATGCCCCAACCGGAGTTCATATCGGGCCGCGCGAAGCGTTCGGCAACCCGCGCCGCGCGCTCCTTGCTCGGCAGTCCGCAGTACAGCAGGTGGCCGGGGTTCGAGCTGATCGCGTCGACCTGGCGTTTCTCGCCGTCGAGCGCCTGCGCGTAGAACCCCTCGTCCTCCATCCAGAACATCTCCTCGACCTTCTGTCGGATAGCGTCCGCCTTTGCGTCGAGCTCGTCGGCCCAGGCATTGTCGCCACGCAACCGGACGGCTTCGGCGAGCCAGGCGTATGCGGCATAGGCATAGCCCTGCACTTCGACGAGCGCGATCGGTCCGCGCACCGGACGGCCGTCCGCGAAATTCAACGAGTCGCCGCTGTCCTTCCAGCCCTGCTGGGAGATGTGCGTGTAGTCGAGCTGCTCGCCCGGGAATTCGAGGAAGCCGTCGCCGTCCATGTCGCCGTCGGTTTCCATCCACGTCAGCGCGCGACGGACATTGTCGATGAGGTCGTCATACAGCGCTTCATCGCGATGCGACCGGTAATGCCGGGCAAACGTCATCACGAAGAGCGGCGTGGAGTCGATGGACCCGTAGTAGGGCGTATGCGGGATCTGGCCGGTGCGCGCCATGTCGCCGTAGCGCATCTCGTGCAGGATCTTGCCCGGCTGCTCCTCGCGGAAGGGGTCGTGCTTCTTGCCCTGCAGCCGTGCCAGCAACCGCAGTGTGTGCTCCGATCGCACCGGGTAGATCTGCATCGTCTGCAGCGCCACGATCAGGCTGTCGCGGCCGAATGGCGCGATGAACCACGGGATGCCTGCCGCCGGGATATTTCCGTCCGGGAACGACGTCTGGAGCAGGGCGAGGTCCGCATCGCATTGCGCGATGAACTCGTCGAAGTGCGTCGACGGCGTGTGCAGCGTCAGCGCCGGCTCGAATCCCGGCCCGGACTCCTGCGACGCGGCGTCATGAAGCGGCGGCCCGAACGGCTGCGGCGCGATCTCGAGGGTGATGCCATTCGAGGTTCCGCGAGGCTCCAGCTCGAGCGGCACGTGCATCGTGACGCCGCTGGTGTCTGACGCATCGTCGAGCTCGCGGATCCGGGCCGTGCCCGGACCCCTCACGATGGTGGACACGATCACCCCGTCGCTGCCTTCCGCGGACAGGGTCGCCGTGGTCCCGTCAATCTCCGGCGGGCGCGGGGTGACCGGATGCCGCGGCTTGTTGCCGCGCACATCGAACATATCGTGGAAGTCAGCGCTGACGACGATGTCCACCTCGCCGCTGACAGCCTCTCGTCCGAAGTTCTCGACCGTGACGTAGCACATCAACGTCGTGGTCAGTTGCATGTCGATCCGGAACAGGACGCTGTGGCCCTCCACCAGCCGCTCCCCGATGAAGTACTCCGGATTCGTCGCCGTCACGACGACATGATCCGGTGCCGGCGTCTGGACCTCGAGCGTCTGGAGCGGCTCGTCCCGGAAGCTGAACTCCAGCCGGTCGAGGAAGCGCGTGTCCCGCAGGTACAAACCGGACTCCGCGCGGCTCACGCGCCCGCGTGGCTCGCCGACGAGGCAGAGTTCGTTGTTCTTCAGGATGAGGTCAAGATCGAGCATGTGGTTCCTTTCAGGGAGGACAAATTCAGACCCTTAATACCGTTCATTTGCCGCATGATGCGCACAACGCTTGCCGCAAATGCGCGCATCAGGGGAAGATGGGTGGGAGAGTGTAGCCAACACGAATGGGAGATTCCATGGGCCTCGCGACCGTCAATATCTTCAGCGATGCGATCGGAAAGTACACGACCTACAACGCGATTGTGCCGGAGGAAGGGGAGGGGCCGTTCCCGGTGCTGTTCCAGTTGCATGGCCTCACGGATGACTGCAATTCGTGGATCCAGCGGTCGAACATCATGCGCCATGCGGCCGACTATCCGTTTGTCATCGTCTTCCCGGATGGCGGTACGCATTGCTACATGAACTGGAAATCGACGGGTCGGCTCGGCAAGGCCAATTACGAGGACCTGATCATCACCGATATTTCAGCCCACCTGAAGCGACATTTCAATGTCACGGACGGACCGTGGGCGATTGGCGGGCTGTCCATGGGCGGATACGGTTCGCTGCGCCTCGGCCTGAAGTACCCGGATCGCTTCGCGTCGATCTGGGCGCACTCGTCGAAGACCGACTGGAAGGACTCGGACCTCGATTTCTCGATGGTGGGCGACCCCGGGTCGGTGGATCTGGTGGCGCTGGCCGAAAGGGCGAATGCGCGGGACGACAAGCCGGTGCTCTCGCTGGATTGCGGTGTGGACGATTACCTGATCGAGGAGAACCGCGCCTTCCACGCCGCGCTCGACAAGATGGGCTACGAGCATCACTACGCCGAGCACCCCGGCGCCCACGAATGGGATTACTGGGATCTCCATGTGCAGGATGCATTGGAGCAGCACGCGCGTGTGCTCGGCGTGGGTCGGATGACCGACTGAGCCAATCGGGCAGACGAAAGCCGGACACCTCCCTGCGAGGTGTCCGGCTTTTGTAAACGCCTGGACGAATCGCGTGCCTCAGACCGCCAATCCGAGAGACGGCACGACGATTCCCTGGGCGTTAGGCGCTCTCGGGATGAACCCGTTCGCGCAGGCGCTGTTCCTGCTCGCGCAGCTCGGGAGTGAACGCCTCGCCGAAGTCTTCCGCTTCGACGAACGGGCGAAGCTCCAGCTCGCCGTCCTTGAACGGCGCCCGCTTTGCCCACTCGACGGCCTCATCCATCGACTCGACGTTCCAGATCCAGTAGCCCGCGACCAGTTCCTTCGTCTCCGCGAAGGGGCCGTCCGTTACCGCCGGCTTCGATCCGGAGAAGTTGATGCGGACCGCGCTGGAGCTGGGCTTGAGGCCGTCGCCGTCGACCATGATGCCCGCGTTGACCAGTGCCTCGTTGTACTTGCCCATCTCGGCAAGTTCCTGCTCGGTGGGCATCGCGCCCGCTTCGCTCTCCGGGGACGCTTTGACGAAAACCATCACGCGCATGTCGATGCTCCTTTCGTGTTCGAACGGCCATATGGCCGAAACTCTCTATTAGAAAATCCTCACGGTATCGACCCGTGTCACTTCATAGTCGATCGGGATGCCGTCAGATCGACAATCTTTCCCGGTCAGTTCCCGGACGAAACCGTGCTCGCGTCATTGCGCTGACGCGGCTCCTGCACATCCTCGGCACTGTAGATCGGGCGGAGCTCGATCCGCTCTCCGGCACCGAGCGGGGCCTTCTTCGCCCACTCGACGGCTTCGTCCATCGTCTCGACCTGCCAGATCCAGTACCCCCGCAGCAGCTCCTTCGTCTCGGCAAACGGTCCGTCCGTGACCGAGGTTCCGCTGTCGGTGAAATCGATGCGGACGCCCAACGAGCTGGGGCGGAGCCCCTCCGCGACGAGCCGAATCCCGGCGTCCTCCAGCGCCTCGTTGTACCGGTCCATCGCGTCCCGCTCAGCCTGCGTCTCGCGCTGGCCTGCCTCAAGTCCCGGCTTCGCGCTGAGAAGAACCATCACGCGCATAATCACGCTCCTCTGTCCGGGCTCGACATCAGCGTTCCCTGAGCCCTTGCCCGAAAAAACACGCCACGGGAATCTCCCGCGTTCATTGGGTAGTCGAACGGGCCAACCGGAAATCGACACGCATGCAGAACGAGTTTTTTTGCATGGCTCGTCGTCCGCTATCCGTCCAGCTCCTCGAGTCGTCGCTTCAGGAACCGGCGCTCGCGCTCCTGCGTCACGAGCTCCATTGCGCGAGCGTAGGCGGATTTCGCTTCATCGTCGCGCCCCAGCCGGTGCAGCATGTCCGCCCGGGCAGCGTGAGCGGGGTGATAGCCGTGCAGGTCGCCCCGATCGAGGATCGCATCGACCAGGGCGAGCCCGGCATCCGGACCGTCTCGCATCGCGATCGCCACCGCCTTGTTGAGCTCAACGACCGGCGAGGGGTTCAGCATCTCGAGGAGCTCGTACAGGGCAACGATGCGCGACCAGTTCGTGGTGTCGGTGTGGGAGGCGATTGCATGTTCCGCCGCGATGGCCGCCTGGAGGGTGTAGGGCCCGATCCTGCCTGTCGCGAACACCTCGTCGATCAGCCGACGTCCTTCCGCGATCTTCTCCCGTTCCCAGAGCGATCGATCCTGCTCTTCCAATGGGACGAGGTCGCCCTCCGATGAGGTTCGTGCCGGACGCCGGGCCTCGATCAGGAGCATCAGCGCGAGGAGGCCCTTGACCTCCGTCTCGTTCATGAGCCCAACGAGGAGCCGGGCAAGATGGATGGCGTTGGTCGAGAGGTCTGGCCGGGTGAGCGATGCCCCGAACGAGGCGCTGTACCCTTCGTTGAAGACAAGGTAGATCACCCGCAGGACGGTCTCCAGCCGATCAGGCAATTCCTCCGGGCCAGGAACCTGATAGGGAATTCGCTCCTTCCTGATCTTCGCCTTGGCGCGCACGATCCGCTGCGCCAGCGTCGACGGGGCGGTGAGGAAGGCACGGGCGATCTCCTCGGTCGTGAGACCGCAGACCTCGCGGAGCGTCAGCGCAACGCGAGCGTCCTCCGCGAGCGCCGGGTGGCAGCAAGTGAAGATGAGCCGCAGCAGGTCATCTTCCAGCGGGTCAACGCCGACCAATTCCTCGACATCGGTTTCCGGCGCCAGCTCCGGCATCGCCGTCGCGAACCGTTGCCGTCGCCGGATCGTGTCGATCGCCTTGAAGCGCCCGGTCGAGACAAGCCACGCATACGGGTTGTCCGGCACACCGTCACGCTCCCATCGCTCGACGGCGACCGCGAACGCCTCGTGCATCGACTCCTCTGCGAGATCGAAATCTCCATCGAGCAGGCGCACCAGCGTGGCATAGACACGGCGTGAATCCCGCCGGTAGATCTCCTCGACCGCCTGCTTTGCATCGGATGACGTTGCTGGATCGGGCATGCACTCTGGTCTCTCTGTACCATCCCGGAGGGATGTGTCCGGAAGATGTTGGGCCCCGTCACATGGTAGCCCCGTTGGCCAGGAAGGTCCTGCCGGAGAGTGACAAAGGGTGGTGTGCTAGCATGGCCTTCCACAGGCAGGCATGAATCTGGAGCAGGCGACATGGCGTCACCCGTATCCCCGACGCGGATCACGATCAATGGACGCGAGCGCGAGATCGAGGCGTCCCCGGGCACCCCCTTGGTCTACGCGCTCCGCAACGACCTCGGCCTCGTTGCGGCGAAGTACGGATGCGGTCTCGGTCGGTGCGGGGCCTGCACGGTGCATCTGGACGGCGAGGCGGCATTCTCCTGCATGGTCTCCGTGGGCGAGGTCGCCGGGCGCGAGGTGACGACGCTGGAAGGGCTTGGCTCCGCCAATGCTCTCCACCCGCTGCAGCAGGCGTTTCTCGACGAGCAGGCCGCCCAGTGCGGCTACTGCATTCCCGGCATCATCATGACGGTCGCTGCACTCCTCGAGAAGGATCCGCATCCCGACGACGACGCGATCCGGACCGCGCTCGAGGGAATGCTCTGCCGCTGCGGTGCGCATGACCGCATCCTGCGGGCGATCCGGCGGGTTACGGATGCGCCACGCGCTGAAAGCTGGGTGTAGCAATGTCCCAGGCGCCTCACCAGACAGAGCAGGACGTCCGTCGGCTCGACACTACCGCCGTCGCCTCGTTCCTGGAGCTGGATTCCGACGGCACGGTAACCATCTATTCCGGCAAGGTCGAGCTGGGTACCGGCATCGCCACGGCTCTCTCGCAGATCGTCGCCGACGAGCTGGGCGTACCCATCGAGAGCATCCGCATCGTCATGGGCGACACCGCCCTGACGCCCGATCAGGGAACGACCGCCGGCTCGAAGACCCTGCAGGTCGCCGGCCCTCTCCTGCAGCGGGCCGCCATCGCCGCCCGGCGGGAGTTGCTCGAACGCGCGGCGGAGCGGCTGGAGGTCGATCCGCGCGACCTAACCATCGTCGATGGCGTGGTCCGTCCGATCGACGGCTCCACCTTCGCCATCCCGATCGGCGATCTGGCCGCGGAGCCGTTCTCCGGCACCATTCCGGACGCCGCTGGACCGGGTGAGCGCACGTCGGGCGTTGTCGGCACATCGGTGCCGCGCGTCGATCTCCTCGCGAAGCTGACCGGCGGTCGCGCCTACGTTCACGATGTCGTCCTGGACGGGATGCTCCACGGGCGCGTCATTCGCCCGTACGTTCGCACCATGGACGGGTCTGGTCATGTTGTTGCGGTCGACGACGGCGATGCATTGGCCATACCGGGCGTGGTCGCGGTCGTTCGCGACGGCGACTTCCTCGGCGTCGTGGCCGAGCGGGAAGAGATCGCGATCCGCGCCGCCGAAGCCCTTCGGGTGACATGGGCAGATGATCCTCCGCTGCCATCCCCCGACGCGCTCCATGACCGGATGCGGATGGCAGATACCATCGACACCGAGCCGCTCCACCGGGGTGACGTCGATGCGGCGATGCGCGACTCATCTCGGACGCTCACGGCCACGTACCGGTTCCCGATGCAGGCCCACGCCTCGATGGGGCCGTCCTGCGCCGTCGCCGATGTGGGCGATGACCGCGCCACGATCTACACGAGCACGCAGGGTGTCTACGGCCTCCGCGCCGCGCTCGCCCCGCTGCTCGGCATGGACGAGGACCGCATCCAGATGATCTACCGTGAGGGCGCTGGCTGCTACGGCCATAACGGGGCGGACGATGTGGCGGCCGACGCGGTGTTGCTCTCACAGGCGGTCGGCCGCCCGGTGCGCGTGCAGTGGATGCGCCGCGACGAGTTCGCGTGGGAGCCGAAGGGGCCGGCGATGCTGATCGACATGTCCGCCGCGCTCGACCCCGACAACGACATCCTCGCATGGCAACACACGACCTGGACGCCCACGCATGTGGCGCGTCCGGGCGGTCAGCCGGGGCACCTGCTCGCCGGTCAGCAGGTCGATCCACCCATGCCGGAACCGCAGATGCGGATGGGCGGCGGCGATCGCAACGCGCCGACGACCTACGCCTTCCCGAACGAGCGCGTCACGATGCATTGGTTGCCGGACGCGCCCTTGCGGCCGTCCGCGTTCCGGACCCTCGGCGGTCTGCACAACACCACCGCGAACGAGATGTTCCTCGACGAGATCGCCGCATCCATCGGGGAGGACCCGGTCGCGTTGCGACTCCGGCTGCTGCCAGACTCGCGTGCGAGGGAGGTCGTCTCCGCAGCGGCGGAGCGGGCAGGTTGGGGGACGGCTATCGACGCTCCGGACGGCATGCTGGCAGGGCGCGGCATCGCCTTCACCCGGTACGAGGTCGAGTACGCCTACGTCGCGATGGTCGCCGACGTCCTTATCGATCCGGATTCCGGCCTCGTTCGCGCGACGCGGATGGTGGCGGCGCACGACTGCGGCAGGATCATCAACCCGGACGGCGTCCGGAACCAGGTCGAGGGCAATATCATCCAGGGCATCAGCCGCTCCCTGAAGGAAGAGGTGCGTTGGGACGACCGCGAGATCACGACCCTGACGTGGGAGACATACCCGATCCTGACGTTCCCGGAGGTTCCGGAGATCGATATCGTTCTCATCGACCGGCCGGTCGAACCACCGTTAGGAGCCGGGGAGCCGGCAACCTGCCCCGTCACGGCCGCGATCGGGAACGCGATCCATGACGCAACCGGCGTGTGGATGAGGGATGTGCCCTTCACGCCGGAACGTGTGCGGCAGGCGATGGAGCGTCGCTGACCCGTTCGTTGATGTGATGTGTGAGCGAGGAGAAACTTGTATGGAGCGCCCGGGGATCACGGAGGACCAGCGCGAGATGGCGATCGTGCTGCTGGCGAATGCACTGCGGAAGGACGCCCACCTGCGCAACCGGTCACGGCAGCCGAACGAGCAGCAGGATTTCCTGCACGCGGGGCTGGCGAGGCGCCGCTCCGAAGCGTCCCAGCGCTACGTCGATGGCATGCGTGACATGTTACGGGCGCTCTTTCCGAACGGTGACCAGGTCGCGCAGGAATGCATGGAGGAGGCGTACGCCCGCGCGATGGGCGTGCCGCCGATCGATGCCAGCGGCGGCGCCATGATGCAGTAACCGGGGTGGATCAGGATCGGGCTTCGGCGTCGATCCGGGCGGCATTGTCGATCGATATCTGGATCAGCTCCCGCAGCGCGCCCTCGTCGATGTTCGCCAGCCGCGTGATGTAGAGGCAGCTCTTGCCGATCTTGTGCTTGCCCAGCCGGGCGAGAACGTCCTCGTGCCCTTCGAGGCCGCCGACGACATAGATCACCAGGTTCGCCTTGCGCGGGGCGAACCCGAACGCGCCCGCATCACCTTCGTGACCGGATTCATACCGGTAGTGGTAATGCCCGACGCCCAGGATGCCGTACTCCCACAGCACGGCAGGCTCGCCGGAGACCTCTTCCATGATCTCGCGCAGCCGAATGGCGTCGGCGCGTCGACGCTCGTTCTCGATCCCGGCGAGGAACTCATCGACATCGCGGTCGGTCGGGACCAATTTCTGTTCGTATTTGGCCATCTTGATACCTATCGTTCGTTGCCCTGTCGGGTGACGTCTATGGTTTCTTGTAACTGGTGATGCCGGTCGTCAGCTCGCCCTGCGCAGGGTCCGAGCGGAACACCATCACGCCTTCGACGGTCTCACCGCCGGCGAGGAACGTGATCGTGATCTCGGCGGTCTCCGGCTCCCCCTCGCCCGCAACCAGCTGGCCCTGGACGATGACGTCCTCGACCGTCCGGTCGCCCTCGTTGCGAATGGTCACCGGGACATAGTAGCCGGTCTCTTCCTCTCGAAGCTGCTCCAGGCCGGGTTCCACGACGATGACCGGTGGCCGTTCCTCTCCATTGAAGGAGAGCCAGGTGATCGCCCCGACGATGGCGAGGAGGATGGCCGTGCTGATCGCAAGCGTCGTCCATTCGGCCACCATGGTCTGCCTGTCCGACGTGTGCGTCGTTTCCGGGCCGCTGGTTGCGTCCTCTCGATGCCGCCCTTGCCGATCGCCGCTCATACCACCAACCTCCCTGCCGCGCCGCCGACCGTGGTCGGGACGCCGAGGACGATCACCTGCTCGACGATCGAGAGGACAGGGTCGTCAAACGATATCTGCCCGAAAAGGTAGAGCGCGGCGAACGAAACGAGCAGGGAGACGGCGTAGGCAAGCATCGTCTCGGTGAACGGGTGCTGGAACGGGCCTTCCGCCTCCTGGTCGTCGAATCCGCTCGCGAACACGATGCCGTAGCTGACCACCAGCGAGAACCCGACGACGGCCAACAGATGGCTGTAGCTCAATGCCGCCGCGATCATGGGGATCTCTTCCGTCGGCGCGATGGATGCCCCGATGAAGACGCCGCCGATCGCGGTCGCGCCCACATCGGAGAGGAACGCCTGCCGCGCCGGCATCGGCTCGCCATCGTCCGGTCCTCGCCGGCTTCGTTGTTTACGCCCGGTACCGAACACCTGGTTCGCGACCGACGCCCCGATGCTGAGCGGCACCGCCTGGAGCGCGATTTTCCCCAGCATGGCCTCGGGCGATTCGTCCGGCCGGATCTGGTTCAGCACCGCCAGCATCACGGCGGCCCC
>Ga0182741_1000532_pt1 | contig 56646 bp, 73 predicted proteins | sample eDN5th37CBELigOP_FD_128874 | JGI IMG/M metagenome (GOLD analysis project Ga0182741, IMG submission 128874) | Enriched Organic Plus compost microbial communities from Emeryville, California, USA - eDNA 5th pass 37_C BE-Lig OP (version 2) (version 2) ... | reverse complement strand
CTCGACGCAATGGACCATGAACAGTCCGAACAGCGCGTAGCCGCGCAGGGCATCGACCATGTCGATGCGGTTGCTGGCCTGCATCCCTCTCCCCCTCCCGTTTTGGTGAGGAGAGATTAGCGAGACGGAATTGGTAGCGCTACCTCATGATTGAAGGGGAGGAGCCCTCATGGCGAAGCTTGCTGCCGAAGGCGGTCAGCACAGCCTGGATGAGGGCTCCTTGCCCTACTCCGCCATCGCCGGGACCGAGCCCCAGACTTCCTCGGCCACTTCGACCACGAGGCGGATCTTGGCCGCCTGCTGCTCGGTGGTGATGTCGTTGCCGTGGACGGTCGAGGCGAAGCCGCACTGCGGGCTCAGCGCGAGCTGGTCGATGTCGACGAACTTCGTCGCCTCGTCGATGCGGCGCTTGATGTCGTCCTTGCTCTCGAGGTCGCCGAGCTTGGTGGTGACGAGGCCGAGCACCACCGTCTTGCCCTTGGGCAGGAACCGCAGCGGGGCGAAGTCGCCCGAGCGCGGGTCGTCGTACTCGAGGAAGAACGCGTCGATGTCGAGCTCGTTAAACATGATCTCGGCTACCGGCTCGTAGCCGCCCTCGGCGGCCCAGCTCGAGCGGAAGTTGCCGCGGCACAGGTGGATCGCCCTGATCATGTCGGCCGGCGCGCTGGCGAAGCTCTCGTTGATCAGCTTCGCGTACTGGCGCGTGGTGGCGTCGGGATCGAGGCCGCGCCGGGCGGCGTCGGCGCGCTGCTCGTCGTCGCACAGGTAGGCGAGGTTGGTGTCGTCCATCTGGATGTAGCGGCAGCCGGCGGCGGCGAGGCTGTCGACCTCCTCGCGGTAGGCGGCGGCGACGTCGGCGTAGAACTCTTCCATCGTCGGGTAGACATCCTCGGGGATGCCCGCCCGGCCAGCGCGGAAGTGCAGCATCGTCGGGCTAGGGATCGCGACCTTGGGAGTCTCGCTGACGAGGCCCTTCAGGTACTCGAAGTCGGCGCGCTGGATCGGCTTCACGTGCCGGATCTTGCCGGTGACGACCATCACCGGCGGGGCGAAGTGCACCTCCTTGCCGGCGTCGTTCTTGAACGCCTTCTTCAACCCACCGCGCTCCTCGACGCCGTCGAGCTGGAGCAGGAAGTCGGTGTGGAAGAAGTAGCGGCGGAACTCGCCATCGGTGATGGCCTTGAGCCCGAGGCTCTCCTGCCACTTGACGAGTTCGGCGATCGCGGCGTCCTCGATCGCGCGCAGTTCGGAGTAATCGATGTTGCCCGCAGCCCTGTGTTCGCGTGCCTCGATCACCGATCGCGGACGGAGGAAGGAGCCGACATGGTCGGCGCGGGACGGCAGCTTGGTCGACATGGGGATGTCCTGTCTGGCTAACAATGTTGAGAAGCCAGGGTCATAACGCGGGCTCGCGCTCGACTGACGGCGACTCATTACGCCGAAGCGATGTTGCACCGCAACCGGGAAATACCCTGACCGGCGCACGCCGAGGGCGCTTGACCGGCGGGAAACCGAGACCGTAAGTCCTGCTTACAAACCGAGGGCTCGCGGCACGGGATCGCCGCTCAGGGAGAGGCCGGATGGGACTTGCGAAATGGATCGTCGCCGCGGGCGCGGCGCTGGCGCTGGCGGGTTGCGGGGATCGCGGATCCGAGGGCGGGATCGACGCCGAGCGGCTGCTGAACGCGGCCGCGGATACCGCCAACTGGATCACTTACGGGCGCGACTACGCCGAGCAGCGCTACAGCCCGCTCGACCAGATCAACACCGACAACGTCGGCGAGCTCGGGCTCGCCTGGTACGCCGACCTCGACACCGCGCGCGGGCAGGAAGGCACGCCGCTGGTGATCGACGGCAAGATCTTCATCACCACCGCGTGGAGCAAGGTGAAGGCCTACGACGCGAGGACCGGCGAGCCGCTGTGGGCCTACGACCCGAAAGTGCCGGGCGAGACCGCGCCGAAGGCGTGCTGCGACGTGGTCAACCGCGGCCTGGCCGCGTGGGGCGACAAGCTCTATTTCGGCACGCTTGACGGACGGCTGGTCGCGCTCGACCGCGAGACCGGCGAGGAAGCCTGGTCGGTGGTCACCGTCGACCAGTCCAAGCCCTACACGATCACCGGCGCTCCGCGCGTGATCGACGGCAAGGTGATCATCGGCAACGGCGGCGCCGAGTACGGCGTGCGCGGCTACGTCACCGCCTACGACGCCGAGAGCGGCGACCAGCTGTGGCGGTTCTTCACGATCCCCGGTGCACCGGGCGAGGACGGGGACAACGAGCCCGAGTACCTGAAGAAGGCGCGCGCGACCTGGAACGGCGAGTTCTGGAAGCTCGGCGGCGGCGGCACCGTGTGGGACGCGATGGCCTACGACCCCGAGCTCGACCTGCTCTACATCGGCGTCGGAAACGGCAGCCCGTGGAACCAGGCGATTCGTTCGCCGGGCGGGGGCGACAACCTCTACCTGTCGTCGATCGTCGCCATCCGGCCCGATACCGGCGAGTACGTCTGGCACTTCCAGGAGACGCCGGGCGAGACCTGGGACTACACCGCGACGCAGCACATCATGCTCGCCGACCTCGAGATCGACGGCAAGGTGCGCAAGGTGCTGATGCAGGCGCCGAAGAACGGGTACTTCTACGTACTCGACCGCGCGACCGGCGAGCTGATCAGCGCCGACAATTACGTGCCGCAGAACTGGACCACCGGGATCGACATGGCCACCGGGCGTCCGATCGAGAACCCCGAGGCGCGGTTCGACAGGACCGGCCGGCCGTTCGTCGGCACGCCGGGGCCCGGCGGCGGGCACTCGTGGCAGCCGATGGCGTTCAGCCCGACCGAGCGGCTGGTCTACATCCCGGCGATCGAGTCGGCGTTTCCCTACATCCCCGAGGCCGGGTGGAAGCCCGATCCCAACCGGGGCATGAACACCGGGCTCGACCTCGGGGCGGGGGCGATGCCGGCCGACCCTGCGGCGCGCGAAGCCGCCCGGGAGGCGACCAAGGGCGCGCTGATCGCGTGGGACCCGGTGACCCAGACCGAACGCTGGCGGGTGCCGCACCCGAGCCCGTGGAACGGCGGCCTGCTTTCGACCGGCGGCGGCCTCGTGTTCCAGGGCAACGCGGGGGGCCGGTTCGTCGCCTACTCGGCGAAGGACGGCAAGGAGCTGTGGTCGTTCTTCGCCCAGACCGGGATCATCGCCCCGCCGATCACCTACACGATCGACGGCGAGCAGTACGTCGCGGTGCTGGCCGGCTGGGGCGGCGTGTTCCCGCTCTCGCCGACCGGCTTCCTGACCGAGCAGGCGGGGCCGCTGCCGAACATCTCGCGGCTGCTGGTGTTCAAGCTCGGCGGAACGGCCGAGCTGCCGCCGGCCCGCGCGCTCGAGCGCCGGCCGCTCGACCCGCCGCCGTTCACCGGCACCGAAGCGCAGGTCGCGCAGGGCGCCTACGACTTCGGCCGCTACTGCAGCCAGTGCCACAACGACGCGGCGATCGGATCGACCGTGCTGCCCGACCTGCGGCGCAGCGCGGCACTGGAGAACCGCGATACCTGGCAGGCGATCGTCCACGACGGCGCGCTCACCGACAACGGCATGGTCAGCTTCGCGCCCTCGCTGAGCCGCGAGCGGATCGAGGGCATCCGCCAGTACGTGATCAAGCGGGCCCACGAGGACAAGGCGCTCGAGGGCCGCGGCGCGTGAGACGGATCGGGCTGCGGGCTCTCGCCCCGCTGGCCCTGTTCGCGGCCGCGGGATGGCCGGCGAACGGGGCCGGGACAGTCGACTCGGCGCTGCTGGCGCAGGGCAGCGAGGCCGACTGGGCGGCGCACGGGCGCACCTATGCCGAGCAGCGGTGGAGCCCGCTGGCGCAGATCGACGCCGGCAACGTGAGCGCGCTCGGGCTCGCCTGGTATGCCGACCTCGACACCAACCTGACGCAGGAAGCGACGCCGCTGGCGATCGACGGCAGGATCTACGTCTCGACCGCGTGGTCGAAGGCGTTCGCGTTCGACGCAGTGACCGGCGAACGGCTGTGGCAGTATGACCCGCAAGTCCCGCGCGAGACGCTGGCCAAGACGTGGGACGCGTTCAACCGCGGCATGGCCGCGTGGGGCGACAAGCTCTATCTCGCGACGCTCGACGGGCGGCTGATCGCGCTCGACCGCGCGACCGGCAGGCCCGTGTGGAGCGTCACCACGGTCGACCAAACGAAGAACTACACGATCAGCGGAGCGCCGCGAATGGCGAACGGCCTGGTCGTTATCGGCAATGCCGGGGCGGACATGGGCGTGCGCGGCTACGTGACCGCCTACGATGCCGAGACCGGCGAGCAGCGCTGGCGGTTCCATACCGTGCCCGACCGGCCGGGGAGCAACGCCGAGGATTACCTCAGGCGCGCCGAGGCGACGTGGAACGGCGACACCTGGTGGCAGATCGGCGGCGGCGGGACGGTGTGGGACTCGATGGCCTACGACCCCGAACTCGACCTGCTCTACATCGGCGTCGGCAACGGCTCGCTGTGGAACCAGGCGCTGCGCTCGCCGGGCGGCGGCGACAACCTCTACACTTCGTCGATCGTGGCGATCCGCGCGAGCACCGGCGAGTACGTCTGGCACTTCCAGCAGGTGCCGGGCGAGACCTGGGACTACACCGCGACCCAGCACATCGTGCTCGCCGACCTCACGATCGACGGCCGCGTGCGCAAGGTGCTGATGCAGGCGCCGAAGAACGGCTTCTTCTACGTGATCGACCGCGAGACCGGGCAGTTCATCTCGGGCCGCAACTACGTGCCGGTGAACTGGGCAACCGGGCTCGATCCCACAACGGGGCGGCCGATCGAGAACCCCGAGGCGCGGTTCGACAGGACCGGCAAGCCAGTGTTCGTGATGCCGAGCGCGCAGGGGGCGCACAACTGGCAGCCGATGGCGTGGGATGCGCGCCAGCAGGTGATGTTCATCCCGGCGCAGATCTCGGCCTTTCCCTACGTGCCCGACCCGGCGTGGAAGCCGGCCGCGCTCGGCTTCAATACCGGGCTCGACCTCGGCGTGCTCGGCGCGCCCGGCGGCCCGGTGCCGGGGCCGGAGGTGATCGAGGCGCTGAACAGCGGCCCGCCCGGAGCGCTGGTCGCGTGGGACCCGGTGACGCAGAGCGAACGCTGGCGCGTGCGCCACGCAGGCGGGACCAATGGCGGCCTCTTGGCGACCGCGGGCGGACTGCTGTTCCAGGGCAGCCGCGCGGGGACCTTCTCGGCCTACTCGACGGCCGACGGCCGCGAGCTGTGGTCGTTCGCCGCGCAGACCGGGATACTCGCGGCGCCGATCACCTTCACCGCCGCAGGCGAGCAGTACGTCGCGGTGCTCGCCGGGGTCGGCGCGAGCAAGCCGGTCGCGCCGGGAATGCCGGCGCTGCCCAACGTGAGCCGGCTGCTGGTGTTCAAGCTCGGCGGCACCGCGCGGCTGCCCGAGGCGCCACCGGTCCGGCGCTTCGCGGTCGACCCGCCCGCCGAAGTGCCCGATGCGGCGCGCGTCGCGCAGGGGCGGCGGCACTATTCGAACCATTGCCTGTTCTGCCACCTGCCCGCCGGCGGCCCCGGCCCCGACCTGCGCTTCTCGGCGGCGCTGCGCGATGCGCAGGCCTGGAAGGCGATCGTCCACGACGGCGCGCTGGCGAAGAGCGGCATGGTCGGCTGGTCGGCAGTGCTCGACCCCGACGAGGTGGAGGCGATCCGCGCCTACTTCATCGCCGAGGCGCAGGCCTTTGCCGCGCAGCCGGGCGCGCTGCAGCCGCCGCCCGCGCAGGTCCACTAGGGCTGGAACATGGCCGGTGCGCGCGCTATCGTAACGGACGTTAGAATGGCAGCCGCATAGGCAGCCGCCCCCCGCTTTGCTAGACGGCGGCAAACAGATTCGCCCCGGGAAAGGAGCCCCCAGATGAACGAGATGACCACCATCAACCGCACGCAGCGCGAATATTCCGACGCGGTCAAGAAGGCGCTCGCGCGCAAGCCGCAGCTCTACATCAACGGCGAGTGGGTCGACAGCTCGGGCGACAAGACGATCGACGTCGAGGATCCGTCGTCGGGCAAGGTGATCTCGAAGTTCGTCGAGGCGACCGACAAGGACGTCGACCGCGCGGTCGCCGCGGCGCGTACCGCGTTCGACGACGGCCGCTGGCGCAACCTGCCGCCGATCCAGCGCGAGAAGACGATGCACGCGATCGCCGACCTGATCGACGCGCACGCCGACGAGCTGGCCGAGCTCGAGGCGATCGACGTGGGCAAGCCCAAGGGCATGGCGCACGTGGTCGATGTGCCCGGCGCCGCGGCGCACTTCCGCTACATGGCCGGCTGGGCCGGCAAGATCGGCGGCGAGACCCAGGCGCCCTACTCGATGCCGGGCGGGACGATGTTCGCCTACACGCTCAAGGAACCGGTCGGCGTCTGCGCGCAGATCGTGCCGTGGAACTTCCCGCTGCTGATGGCGTGCCTCAAGATCGCCCCGGCGCTCGCCGCGGGCTGCACCACCGTGCTCAAGCCCGCCGAGCAGACCAGCCTGACCGCGCTGCGCCTCGCCGACCTGATCCACGAGGCCGGCGTGCCCGCGGGCGTGGTCAACATCATCACCGGCTACGGCCACACCGTCGGCGACCGGATGGTCAAGCACCCCGACGTCGACAAGGTCGCGTTCACCGGCTCGACCGAGATCGGCAAGCTGATCAACCGCAACGCCACCGACACGCTCAAGCACGTCACGCTCGAGCTCGGCGGCAAGAGCCCGGTCGTGGTCATGCCCGACGTCGACCCGGCCGAGACCGCCCCGGGAGTGGCCGGCGCGATCTTCTTCAACTCAGGCCAGGTCTGCGTCGCCGGCAGCCGGCTCTACGCGCACAAGAGCGTGTTCGACAAAGTGGTCGAGGGCATGGCGGCAACCGCCGACTTCTGGGCCCCGCGCCCCTCGCTCGACCCCGACGCGCACATGGGCCCGCTGGTCAGCAAGGAGCAGCACGAGCGCGTGCTCGGCTACATCGAGGCCGGCAGGCGTGACGGCGCCTCGGTGCTGATGGGCGGCGACGTGCCGAGCAACGACGGCGGCTACTACGTCAACCCGACGATCCTCACCGACGTGAACCCGCAGATGAGCGTGGTGCGCGAGGAAATCTTCGGCCCCGTGGTGGTGGCGCAGCGGTTCGAGGACCTCGACGAAGTGGTCAAGGAAGCCAACGAGACCCGCTACGGCCTCGCCGCCGGCGTGTGGACCAAGGACGTTTCCGCAGCGCACCGGATCGCCAGCAAGCTCCAGGCCGGCACCGTGTGGGTCAACTGCCACGCGATGATCGACCCGGCGCTGCCGTTCGGCGGCTACAAGGAAAGCGGCATCGGCCACGAGCAGGGCCGGCTCGGGCTCGAGGCGTACCTCGAGACCAAGTCGGTGCTGATGAAGCTGTAAGGACGAGGGGGCGGCATGGCCGCCCCCCTTTTTCGCTTGGCAGACCTCGCAGCTCTCAAGGAATCAGCACACCGATCACCACCGAGTTGAGTGGCCTGATCGGTGTCGAAAGCGTCCATCACGCAGAGATCGTAAAGACCCTGCAGGCGGCGATCCTTTCCGGCGATGCCGCAAACGTTGCGCGGCAATACTGCAGCCCCGACATGTGGGGCGGATCGGGATCGGTTGCGGATCTCATCCTTGATAGACCAGGCGCGCAGAAGCGCTGTCTCGTACTGCTCTCGAAGCTCAACTCGAAATTTCGCGATGCAGGCATCGAATGCCCGCGAGCCACCCAGTGGACCAGCGTCTTCGATCAATGGTTGGAACAAGGCGTTTTCGATAGCAGCGAATGACGCTACCGCAGAGCGACCAGAGCCCCGACTATTCCTAAGTTAGGATATTTCCTTGCCTATCGACCTTTCGAAAATCCGCGCCATCGACGTCCACGTCCACGCCGAAGTCTCGTGCCACGATCCCGAAGACCCGGTGATGGGCGAGTTCTTCGATGCCGCGAGCGCCTACTTCAAGGCGCCGCGCGAGCGGCCCAAGATGCCCGAGGTGATCGAGCTGTACCGCGAGGCGCAGATCGCGCTGGTGCTGTTCACGGTCGACTGCGAGAGTGGCATGGGCGCCAAGCGCGTCAGCAACTACGAGGTCGCCGAGCAGGCGGCGAAGAACGACGACATCTGCATCGCCTTCGCCTCGATCGACCCGCACAAGGGCAAGTACGGCGCGCGCGAGGCGCGCGACCTGATCGAGAACCACGGGGTCAAGGGCTTCAAGTTCCACGGCATCGCGCAGAACGCGCACCCGGCGGACCGGATGGCCTACCCGATCTACGAGGTGATCAACGAGTACAAGCTGCCGGCGATCTTCCACACCGGCCACTCGGGCATGGGTACCGGGATGCGCGGCGGCGGGGGCATGCGGCTCAAGTACGGCGAGCCGATGCTGATCGACGACGTCGCGGTCGACTTCCCCGACATGAAGATCATCCTCGCGCATCCGAGCTGGCCGTGGGTCGACCAGAGCCTCAGCATGGCGCTGCACAAGACCAACGTGTTCATCGACCTCTCGGGCTGGAGTCCGAAGTACTTCCCCAAGCAGGTGATCCAGTACGCAAACACGCAGCTCAAGCATAAGATGCTGTTCGGCAGCGACTTCCCGCTGATCCACCCCGACAAGTGGATCTCGACCGCGCAGGAAGTCGGCTTCCGCGAGGAAGTGATGCCGCTGATCCTCAAGGACAACGCGGCGCGGGTGCTGGGGTTGGCGTGAGGCCCTCGTTTCCGCAGCAGCGGACCCTGATAGAATGATCGCGCAGAGGACGCAGAGAGGGCGATCTTTCGATCTCTGCGGTCTCTGCGTTCTCTGCGTGAAATCACTATTCGGATCCCCGCTTGCGCGGGAGTGACGAGGGAGGGCCGGGTGCGTGATCCTGAGGACATCCGGGCGTGGCAGCGGCTGTCGGAGCGGGTGACGACCTCCGGCCGGCTGCAGGCGCACGATCCGGCGCGGCTGGCGGCGATCGGGGTGCGGCGGGTGATCAACCTGGCGATGGCGGATCATCCCGAGGCGCTGCCCGGAGCCGAGCAGGCGTTTGCCGACGCGGGCGTGGCCTACACGCATATCCCGGTGCCGTTCGACGCGCCGCGCGAGGAGCACTATCGCGCGTTCGTCCGGGCGCTCGAGGCGGCCGAGGGGCCGGTCCACGTGCACTGCATCGCGAACTGGCGCGTCTCGGCGTTTTTCTATCGCTACAACCGCGCTTGCGGGATGCCCGAGCCTGAGGCACGGGCGCTGATGGAGCGGCAATGGTCGCCGGAACGAAGCGACCATCCGGACGCGCCCGCGTGGGTGCGGTTCATTGGGGAGCAGGAGAGCTGATGGATTTTCACGGGCAGCACATCGTCGTCACCGGCGGGTCGAGCGGGATCGGGCTCGTCACCGCGCAACTGCTGGCGAGCCGCGGGGCGCGGGTCTCGCTGATCGCGCGGCGCAAGGAGCTGCTCGACGAGGCGGTGGCGGGAATCGGCGAGCACGCAGCGGGGTTCGCGGCCGACGTCGGCGACAAGGCGCAGCTCGAGGCCGCGCTCGACGCGGCGGCGGCGCATTTCGGGCCGGTCCACGGCCTGTTTGCCAACGCCGGGCTGACCGGCGGCTTCACCCCGGCGGTGGCGTTCGACCCGGAGGTGTTCGAGCAGACCATCCGGGTCAACCTGACGAGCGTGTTCTGGGCGATCCAGAAAGTGCTGCCGCCTATGATCGAGGCGAAGAGCGGGGTGATCCTCGTCACCGGCTCGATGGGAAGCAAGCGCGGCATGGCGATGAACCCGGCCTATATCGCCTCGAAGCACGGCGTGCTCGGGCTGACCCGCGCGATCGCGGTCGAGATGGCGCCGCACGGCGTGCGCGCGAACTGCATCATCCCCGGCTTCATCGTCACCGAGGCGCTCGAGCGCATTCCCGACGAGCAGAAGGGCAAGATCGCCGCGCGCGTGCCGCAGCGGCGGATGGGCACGCCGATGGAACTGGCCGAAGTCGCCGCGTTCCTGCTCAGCGACGCGGCGAGCCACGTCACCGGGCAGGACTGGGCGGTCGACGGCGGGGTGCTCGAGAGCATCGAGGTGTGAAGCCCCCTCCCCTGCAGGGGAGAGGGCGGGGAGAGGGGCACAGGCGCAGCGCTGGAGCCCCCTCTCAACTGCGGCTAGGCAGCAAGCTGCCAAGCCTTCGTATCTCTCCCCTTGAGGGGAGAGAGCATGGCAAGCGAAGGAGAACCAAGAATGCGCGCATGGAGGCTTCCGGCCGGATCCGACGGGTTCGACAAGCTCACGCTCGAGGAGCTGCCCGATCCGACGCCCGGGCCGGGCGAGGTGCTGATCCGGATCCGCGCCTGCTCGATCAACTACCGCGACTTCGCGGTCGCCGCGGGAAAGTACTTCGGCGGTGCGCTCAAGGCGCCGGCGATCCCACTCAGCGACGGGGCCGGGGAGGTCGTTGGGGTCGGATCCGAGGTCACGCGGTTCAAGGAAGGCGACCGGGTGCAGGGCTCGTTCTTCACCCAGTGGGAGGACGGGCCGCCGAAGGGTAGCCCCGCGCTCGGCGACGGGTTCTCGCCGGGCATGCTCGCCGAGCTGGTCGTGCTGCCGGAACAGGCAGTCGTACCGATGGCCGAGACGCTCGACTTCGCGCAGGCCGCCTGCCTGCCGTGCGCCGGGGTGACCGCGTGGAACGCGCTCTACGAGGGGCCGCGCGCGCTGCTGCCGGGGATGCGCGTGCTGGTGCTCGGCAGCGGCGGCGTGTCGATGCTGGCGCTGCAGCTCGCGCGCGCCGGCGGATGCGAGGTGATCGCCACCTCCTCGTCGAACGAGAAGCTCAAGCGGATCAAGGCCCTCGGCGCGGCACACGGGGTCAACTACAAGGAGGTGCCCGACTGGGGCCGTTACGTCGGGCAGGAGCTCGGCGGAGTCGACAAGGTGATCGAGGTCGGCGGGGCGGGCACGGCCGAGCAGTCCATGGCGGCGCTGCGTATGCAGGGCGAGATCGCCTTCATCGGCGTGCTGCAGCCCGAGGGCGGGCCCAACCCGCGCGGGCTGATGATGACCGCGGGCTCGATGCGCGGGATCTTCGTCGGCTCGGCGGCGATGGCCCGGCGCCTCAACGCGGCGGTCGACGTCAACCGGATCGAGCCGCTGATCGGCAGGCGCTTCCCGTTCGAGCAGGCGAAGGACGCCTATGCCCACGCCTGGGGACCGGAGAGCTTCGCCAAGACGGTGATCGAGCTTTAGGAAAGCGCCCTCATCCAGGCTGCGGAGACTTGGCCCCGAAGGGGCTCAGTCGGAGTTGGATGAGGGCCCCTTCCCTTTCCCCGTCGCGCGCGGCATCACGGCGGGCAGAGGAGCCTGATCATGTGGGAAGTGCGCGTCAGCCCCTGCGGCGATTTCGACAACCATCCGTTCGAATCGGAGCATTTCGAGGCGCGGCCGCTGAGCGCAGCGATGGGCGCCGAGATCGTCGGGCCGCGGCTGACCGAGCTCAGCGACGCGGCGTTCGAGGACTTCAAGCGCGCGCTCTACCACCACAAGATGCTGTTCATCCGCGACCAGCACCTGAGCCACGCCGAGCACGAGGAGTGGGCGGCGCGGCTCGGGCCGTTCGCGGTCGACGCCTACACGCAGGGCGTCGAGGGGCACCGCAACGTCCACCCGATCATCAAGGAGGCGGACACGCGGGTTCCGTCGCTGTTCGGCGGCGGGTGGCACACCGATTCGCCGTTCCTCGCCGAGCCGCCGGCGATCACCACGCTGCGTGCGGTCGAGGTGCCGCCCTACGGCGGCGACACGACCTGGTGCAACTCGGCGCTCGCCTTCCGGCACCTCAGCAAGACCTACCAGGACATGCTGCGCGGGCTGCGCGTGCACATGTCGGCACGGAACAACTACCTGACGCAGGAGACGCTGCTCGGGACCGCGATCCAGTTCTCCAGCGAGGAAACGCGCCGCGCGGGGTTCGAAGGGCGGTACCACCCGCTGGTCCGCACCCATCCCGAGACCGGCGAGGAATCGCTCTACATCTGCGACACCTACACGATCGGCTTCGAGGGGATGACGACCCGCGAGGCGAAGCCGATCGTCGACTTCCTCGTCGCCCACGTGACCCAGCACGCGTTCACCTGCCGGCTCAAGTGGGAGCCGGGAATGGTCGCGCTGTGGGATAACCGGCTGACGATGCACCTCGGGCCGAACGACTACGATGGCTTCCGGCGCGAGATGTACCGGACGACGACCGCGGGGACGGTGCCGGTCTAGGCGCGCGTCAGCGCCCGCCGGCGAGCGCGGGATTGCGCCAGAAGACGTCGCACGAGCGGACGGGTCCGGCCGGCGGCCTGGGCATCACAGGATTGCCGTGCGTGAGCATCGTTGCGAACGGCGGACGGGGCTACGCACAACCGTCTGCTCGGCCCTGTGGTGCGAGGCGGTGGCGGTGCGGGCTCGCGTCCGTCTCGCCTGCCGTCGGGGCATACCCCGAGCTTGTCCGGGCCGAGGCCCGGTCCTCGCATCCCGGGACGGACACGCGTTTGGACGACGATGTCCGTCAGCGTGCCGGCCGGATCGCGCGGGGGACAGAGAGCGAAGCGCTTACCGCCCCCGCACCCGTCGCTGGTGCCAGCTTGCGCCGGCGGACGGCCGTATAACCGATATGGTTTGTTTTGTCAAGAGGTATTTTCCGGAACCGCCTCTCCGCCAGTGCCGTTGCAGGCTGCCAGATCTTCTGGAATAACTCGGACATATTCGATGTCCGACGTCCGGGGAGACTTCCGATGCGATCCGTCCTTGCGCTGCTGGCCGCCGGTGCGGCCCTCGTCGCCATCCCTGCCGCGGCGCAGGACGCCGACCCGCCGCCGGTCGTCGAGGACTTCGCGCCCTCGTCGCTGAACCAGCCGGGCCAGCAGTACCCGCAGGTCAATTCGCAGGGCTACGTGCGCTTCCGCGTCGAAGCCCCGCAGGCGCAGAGCGTGCGGGCCACGCTCGGCCTCGGCGGGCAAGGCGGCACGGTGCTCCACAAGGCCGAGGACGGGGCATGGGTCGGAACCACGGCCGGGCCGCTCGACGAGGGGTTCCACTATTATCACCTCGAGGTCGACGGCGGCACGTTCAACGATCCGGGCGCGCTCAACTTCTTCGGTTCGCGGCGCTGGGAAAGCGGCGTCGAGGTGCCCGCGCACGATGCCGATTTCTACGCGCTGAAGGATGTCCCGCACGGCCAGGTGCGGCAGGTGCTGTTCCCCTCGCCGAGCACCGGCACGCAGCGCCGCGCGTTCGTCTACACGCCGCCCGGCTACGACCAGAGCACCGAGCGTTACCCGGTGCTCTACCTGCAGCACGGATGGGGCGAGGACGAGACCGCCTGGACCAACCAGGGGCGCGCCAACCTGATCATGGACAACCTGATCGCCGAGGGGAAAGTGCGGCCGTTCATCATCGTGATGACCTACGGCATGACCAACGACATCACCCCTGGCGCACCCGGGGGCCTCGCCGCGTTCGACATCAGGCCGTTCCAGACGGTGCTGCTCGACGAGCTGATCCCCTACGTGGACCGCGAGTTCCGCACGCTGGCCGACGCCGATCACCGGGCGATGGCGGGTCTTTCGCTGGGCGGGTTCGAGACCAAGCTGATCACCACCGCGAACGTCGGCACCTTCGGCTACATCGGCCTGTTCAGCGGCGGAACGTTCTCGGTCGAGGACGTGGCCAATGCGCCGGGCTTCCGCGACGAGGTCAAGCTGGTGTTCGTCAGCTTCGGCAGCCGCGAGCTCGCCAACAGGCGAACCGCGCCGCCCGGCGTGCCCGAGAGCGACCCCGCCGCCAATGCGGCGGCGCTCAAGGCGTCGGGGTTCAACAGCGTGTTCTACGTGTCGCCCGACACGGCCCACGAGTTCCTGACGTGGCGGCGCAGCCTGCGCGAATTCGCCCCGCTGCTGTTCCGCGAGTGAGCGACGGATCGCTCAGTCGGCGAAGAAGTTCAGCTCGAGCAGCACGTTGTTCGGATCGGGCGTGAATATCTGCCGCAGGTTGATCGCCGAGACGAGGTTCTCCTGGTACTCGGCGCCCATCTCGTCGAGCCGGCCCTTCACTTCCTCGTAGCCGGTGCAGCGCAGCGCGACGTGGTGCAGCGCGCCGGTCAGGCTGCCCGGCTGCACCTCGCGGTCGTAGGCGCGGTAGCAGTCGAGCGAGTTGATGTGGATGATCGCGCGATCCTCGGCGTCGAACATCCAGGTGGCGGTCTCCGGAGTCAGCGGGGGCGGTGCGTCCTTGCGCACGAGGCCGAGCAGGCGGCCGTAGAACTCCGCCGTCTCGTCGAGCCTGTCGGTGATGATGTTGACGTGGTCGAGCGCCTCGACGTTCATGTTACGCCTACCTCTCTCGGGCTGCCGCTTTCCCCTTGCACCCCTAGCCGAATATTGTATGTGCCGCATACAAATTTCGCATATGTGATTCTTTCATGAGTGAGAGGAACCTCTTGATGGCCGCGAACCTTGAGCAGATCCTGCAGAACACGCCCGACATCGTGGCGAAACTGCGCAATTCGCAGATCGGCGCCTACGTCTACCCGGTGGTCGCACCGGAGTTCTCGAACTGGCGCTCGGAGCAGTGGGCGTGGCAGCACAGCGCGGTCCTGTTCGACCAGTCTCACCACATGGTCGATCTCTACATCAAGGGTCCCGATGCGCTGAAGCTGCTCAGCGACACGATGATCAACTCGCCGGTCGGCTGGGAGCCGAACAAGGCGAAGCAGTACGTCCCGACCACCCCCTACGGCCACGTGATCGGCGACGGCATCATCTTCTACCTCGACAAGGAAGAGTTCGTGTACGTCGGCCGCGCGCCGGCCGCGAACTGGCTGCGTTTCCACGGTGAGACCGGCGGCTACAACGTCGAGATCATCCACGACGACCGCAGCCCGAGCCGCCCGATGGGCAAGCCGGTCAAGCGCATCAGCTGGCGCTTCCAGATCCAGGGCCCGCGCGCCTGGGACGTGATCGAGAAGCTCAACGGCGAGCCGCTCGACAAGCTCAAGTTCTTCAACATGTCGACGATGAAGATCGGCGACAAGACCGTCCGCACGCTGCGCCATGGCATGGCCGGCTCGCCGGGCCTCGAGATCTGGGGCCCCTACGAGGACCAGGACTACATCCGCGAGCAGATCCTCAAGGCGGGTGAAGAGTTCGGCCTGATCCCGGTCGGCAGCCGCGCCTATCCGTCGAACACGCTCGAGTCGGGCTGGATCCCGAGCCCGCTGCCGGCGATCTACACCGGCGACGAGCTGAAGAGCTACCGCGAGTGGCTGCCGGCCAACTCGTACGAGGCGACCGGCGCGATCGGCGGCTCGTTCGTCGGCAAGTCGATCGAGGACTACTACCTGAACCCGTGGGAGCTCGGCTACGGCCCGTTCGTCAAGTTCGACCACGACTTCATCGGCGCCGACGCGCTGAAGAAGATCGACCCGGCCGAGCAGCGCAAGAAGGTCACCCTCGAGTGGAACAAGGAGGACATCCAGAAGATCGTCTCCTCGCTGTTCGAGCCCGAGGGCGAGCAGTACAAGTTCTTCGACCTGCCGCTCGCGAACTACGCCAACTCGAACTACGACTCGGTCGTCGACACCGACGGCAACGTGGTCGGCCTGTCGATGTTCACCGGCTACTCGTTCAACGAGAAGAAGGCGCTGTCGCTCGCCACGGTCGATCACGAGATCCCGCTCGGCACCGAGCTCCACGTCGTGTGGGGCGAGGATCCGAACACGCAGAAGACCACGGTCGAGCCGCACAAGCAGATCAAGGTCCGCGCGATCGTCTCGCCGGTGCCGTACAGCCAGATGTCGCGCGAGACTTATGCGACCGGCTGGCGCACCTCGCGCAAGCTCGAGACCGCGTAACCCGCTAGACGGGGCCTCACCTCCCCCCAAACCCGGGGCCCCGGCTAAAGGATGGCCCATGGACCGGAGACGGTTCATGGGCCATTTCTTTTTGGGGAGGCAGCAGGGGAATTGGGGATTGGGCAACAGGCAATAGCGGTAAGGGTGACGCGCGCAGACGTCCGAGCATACAATCCTGCTGCCTGTTGCCTCCCGCCCCTACCGTACTGCCTCACAACAACGGGAGACACGCACATGGCCGACTACGTCCTCGTCCACGGCGCCTGGGGTGGCAACCAGAGCTATGCGCAGACGGTGCGCGATCTCGAGGCGGCGGGACACCGCGCGCTCGCCTGCACCTTGCGCGGGCTCGGTTCGCGGCAGGCGGAACTGCATCCGGGGATCACGCTCAGCGACCACATCGACGACGTCTGCGCGCAGGTCGAGGAAGCGGGGTTCGACCGCTTCATCCTCGCCGGGCACTCGTACGGCGGAATGGTCATCACCGGCGTCGCCGCCCGGCTTGGCGCGCGGATCGAAGCGATCGCCTACATCGACGCGTTTCTGCCCGGCGACGGCGAGAGCCTGTGGGACATCACCGGCGAGTACGAGCACAACTGGTACATCGACACCCAGAAGCACAAGCCGGGCTACGTCGACCCGATCGGCGCGAGCGACTTCGAGGTTGTGCCCGGCGTGGTCGGCTATCACCCGCTGCTGACGCTGCTCGAGGCGGTGAAGCTGACCGGTGCGGAGGCGTCGATCCCGCGCAAGGCCTATATCTTCGCCACCGGCTACCAGCCGACGCCGTTCCCGCGCTTCGCCGAAAAGGCGCGCGCCGAGGGGTGGGAGTACTACGAGACCGACTGCGACCACTTCGTGATGCAGAACCGTCCCGAACTGACCGCGCAGGTTCTTCTAGGCCTCGCCGAGTGAGGAGAAGGGCGCGATGAGCGAGTTCGCCTTCCTCGCCGCGCCGGCGCAACGGGCGCTGGCGAATGCCGGAATCACCGGCTTCGCCGAGCTCGCCCGCTGGCGCGAAGCCGACCTGCTGGCGCTGCACGGCATGGGGCCCAGCGCGCTGCGCCGCCTGGCGGCAGAGATGGCCGCGCGGGGGATCGGCTTCGCGGACGGCTAGCGTCAGGTGGCGCTGGGCCTCGTCTCCGGCTGCGCTTCGGCGGGCTTCGCCTGGCGGTCCCTGTAGCGCTTGAAGGCGTAGCCGCCAGCCAGCGCGGCGATCAGGCCCACCGGGCCGAGCCGCTTCGCCAGCGCCGCCGCGCCGACTCCGAGCAGGGCGCCGCCGGTCCCGCCGACGCCGCTGACGTGGTCCGCGGCCTTGGCCCCGACGATGCCACCGAGAATCTTGCCGAACATGTCGATCTCCTTGATTGCGTTGTCGAATAGAGCGGCGGACCGGGCATTCGGTTCCGCGCGCTTGCATCGGCGCGCGCCGGGCCCTAGGGGCGGCGCGTCATCTGGGGAGTAGCCGACCGCCGACCGGCGGGGCCTGACCGTCAACATGCTTGGCCGAGAGGCCATGGCGGCAGGAGGCGCGGACAAGTCCGCACCGAGCGAGACCAATGACGTCGGGCCACCGCCTGCCGGGCGGGTGGCGCGATGTCGTTGGATCCGCGTTCTGCCCGGCACCGGAAAGTCTCGATGGAAGCGCTGCTCACCTCCACCCTGCTCGTCGCCCTCGCCGAGATCGGCGACAAGACCATGCTGCTCGCGATCGTGCTGGCGACGCGCTACCGCAAGCCGGTGCCGATCGTGCTCGGCATCCTCGTGGCGACGCTGGCCAACCACGCGCTCGCGGCGCTCGCCGGGCAGTTCGCAGCCGAGCTGATCGACGGCCAGTGGTTCCGCATCGCGATAGCCGCCTCTTTCGTCGCGATGGGCCTTTGGACTCTGGTCCCTGACAAGCTCGACGAGGACGAGCAGCCGCGCAGCCACGGCGGGGTGTTCCTCACCACGCTGATCGCGTTCTTCCTCGTCGAGATGGGCGACAAGACCCAGGTCGCCACGGTGGCGCTGGGGGCGCAGTTCGCGAACGTCGCGCTCGTCACCGCCGGGACCACGCTCGGGATGATGATCGCCAACGTGCCCGCGGTGTGGCTCGGCCATGCGCTGGTGCAGCGCGTGTCGATGAAGGCGGTGCGCCTGCTCGCAGCGGCGAGCTTCGTCGCGGTCGGGGTGTGGATGCTGGCCGAGGCTATCAGTTGACGCAATCCTCCCCGAGCCCACTCGGGGAGGTGTCGCCGGCCACAAGGCGGTGACGGAAGGGAACAACCCCTCCACCATCCCCGCATTCGCGGGGACAGTCCCCTCCCCGAGCAAGCTTGGGGAGGACCCTGCTATTCGGTCGTCTTCCCGTCGAAGTGCTCGTGCGCCGCCCGCGCCTCCTCGCAGGTCCGATGCACGGTGCCGTCGATGTGCTCGGGCGGGCCGTAGATCGTGTAGAGCTTGAGCGGCTCGTCGCCGGTTGCCCTGACGTTGTGGCGCGCGCCCTGCGGCACGATCACGCCGTCGTCGTCCTTCACCGCGTGATCGACGCCGTCGATCGTGATCACCCCTTCGCCCTGCTCGATGCGGAAGAACTGGTCGCGGTCGTCGTGGACTTCCTCGCCGATCTCCTCACCCGGATCGAGCGACATGGCCACCAGCTGGAGGTTGTGCCCGGTATAGAGCACGCGCCGGAAGTCGCTGTTGGCCAGCGTCACCTTCTCGATGTCGTCGACATATCCCTTCATGTGCCCGGTCTCCTTCACCCTGACGATAGCACGGCCGACGGGCCGTTTCCGCCAGTATCAATTGCACGTTGTGATCGCCTTCGCCGATGCTAGAGGCGGCGCCCATGCGTAATTATCCCAAGACCCGCCACCTGATGCAGCGGGGCTGCGAATTTCTCGGCACCGAGTTCGCGATCCTCTGCGGAGCGATGAGCTGGGTCTCCGAGCGCAACCTGGTCTCGGCGATCAGCAACGCCGGCGGGTTCGGCGTGATCGCCTGCGGGGCGATGACGCCCGAGCTGCTCGACGCCGAGATCGCCGGCACGAAGGCGCTCACGAGCAAGCCGTTCGGCGTCAACCTGATCACCATGCACCCGCAGCTGTTCGAGCTGATCGAAGTCTGCGGTCGGCACCAGGTGGGCCACGTCGCGCTCGCCGGCGGGATTCCGCCGAAGGGCAGCGTCGAGGCGATCAAGGCGTTCGGCGCGAAGGTCATCGTGTTCGCGCCGACGCTCGCGCTGGCGAAGAAGCTGCTCCGCTCGGGCGGCGACGCGCTGGTGATCGAGGGCATGGAGGCCGGCGGCCACATCGGCCCGGTCGCGACCTCGGTGCTGGCGCAGGAGTTCCTGCCCGCTCTGGCCGACGAATACCTCGTGTTCGTTGCCGGCGGGATCGGCCGCGGCGAGGCGATCGCCGGCTATCTCGAGATGGGCGCCGCCGGGGTTCAGCTCGGCACGCGCTTCGCCTGCGCGACCGAGTCGATCGCCCACCCCGAGTTCAAGAAGGCCTTCTTCCGCGCCGGCGCGCGCGACGCGGTCGCCTCGGTGCAGATCGACCCGCGCCTGCCGGTCATCCCGGTGCGCGCGCTCAAGAACAAGGGCACCGAGGAATTCGCCGCCAAGCAGCGCGAGGTCGCGCTGCTGCTCGACCAGGGCAGTGTCGACATGGCCGAGGCGCAGCTTCGCATCGAGCACTTCTGGGCCGGCGCGCTGCGCCGCGCGGTGATCGACGGCGATGTCGAGACCGGCAGCCTGATGGCCGGCCAGTCGGTCGGCATGGTCACCAAGGAAGAGCCCGTCGCCGAAATCGTCGCCACACTGATGACCGAAAGCGAGGCGGCCCTGAACCGCCGCTGATCCTCCCCGGGCCTGTCTCGGGAGGGTCAGGGCCGGTCGGAGCGTGCGGCGTCGGTGTCGACCGCCGCGAGCCGGGTGCCGTCGTGGCCGTAGGGATCGTCGCGGAAGGCGATCACGCCTTTCTCGGGGATCGCGGTCAGATAGGTGATGTAGATCGGCACGATCTCGGGCAGCGGGACGACCTTTTCCGCCTCGCGCACGCGCGAGGGCAGCGGCTCGCCCATCAGCCAGCGATGCATCTTCGCCGCATCCTCGAGCCTGACGCAGCCCGAGCTGAGCTGGCGCTGGTCGAGCCGCAGCAGCTGCTTGTCGGGCGTGTCGTGGAGGTAGATGCCGAGGGCGTTGGGGAACTCGAACTTGACCCGGCCCATGAAGTTGGACCCGCCGGGCAGCTGCCGCACGTGGACCTTCGCCCTGCCCTCGTGCACGGCTTTCCAGTCGACGGTCGCCGGATCGACGACCTCGGCGTCAGGGCGCCAGTCGGCCAGCACCTGGTACCGGCCGTTGCGCAGGTACGCGAGGCCGCGGTCGAGCACGTTGGCGGCGATGTTGGCCTGCACGAGGTCGTCGGGGACGTTCCAGTACGGGTTGAGCACCGCGTAGCGAATGAACCCGGCCATCAGCGGGGTCTGCAGCTCGGGCTTGCCGACGACGACGCGCATCGAATCGACGGGCTTGCCGTCCTCGTACATCCACAGCGTCGCGCTGGCGGCATCGACAAGCACGTGGCGCCCGGTCGGCATCGCCGGGATCGCCCGGACGCGCGCGAGGTTGGTCCAGATCTGCCGCCGCTGGTTGTCGGAGAACCGCGGGTCCTCCATCGCTTCGCGCAGCGGCGCGTAGAGCGGGTGCATCCAGCGCATCTCGGCGACGTAGTCCTCGAGCCCGGCGGCCGAGTTCGCCGCCGCCTCGAGCACCGCGTGCACGGTCGGCACGACCGGGGCCAGCGCCGGGCTCTCGTAGATCATCTCGGCGCGGTCGGCCGAGCGCATGGCGCGCACGTAGGCGGCGAACGCGGCCGACAGCTCGACCTCGGCGCGGGCGACATCGTCGATGTCGCCGCGGCGCGCCTTCTCGACGCGCTTGGCCAGCCGTTCGAAGCGAACCGTCTTGCGGTCGACGCCGTCGTACTCCGCGCTGCGCAGCAGGTGCATCAGCATCGAGGCCGCGCCCGAGGGGCGGCCGAATTCGTTGAGCCACAGCGGCCGGTTGCCGCGCGCAGCGTAGAACGCGCGCAACTCCTTGCCGGCGCGCTTGCCGATCTCGCGGTGGAGGGCCGGGGACTGGACGACGTCCTGCCCCGCTCCCTGAGCCTGTGCGGCCTGCGGCAGCGGCGCGACGAGCGCCGCTGCCAGGATCGGCCCGATCAAGCGGAGCACATGCTCCCTTCGTGTGCTGCCCATGCGCCGCTCGACCGATCCGCGTCAGCCGCGCTCGCCCGTGTAGGCGACGTTGGTCGGCTGCACGACCGGGCTGCCCGCGTAGTACTGGCCTTCGCGAACGTAGCCGTCGACGCAGCCGTCGTTGTTGGCGTCGGCCCAGACCGCGCCGGCGAGACCGCCGACCGCAGCGCCGATCACCGCGCCCTCGAGTATGCCGAGGCCACCGCTCAGCGCACCTGCGCCCGCACCGACGGCGGCGCCGACGCCGGCACCGGTCGCGGCCGAGCCGCCGACCGACGGTCCGCACCGGTCCGCCGAAGCGTTCTGGTAGGTCGCCGGCGCGCCTTCGTAGTACTGGCCGTTGTAGACGTAACCGTCGGCCTGGCCGTCGTTGTTGCGGTCGGCCCAGACCGCGCCGGCGAGACCGCCGACGGCAGCACCGACCACCGCGCCGGTCAGCAGGTCGCCGCCCGCGACCGCGGCCACGCCCGCACCACCCGCGGCTCCGATCGCCGCACCGGTGCCGGCGCTGGCGAGCGTATCGTCCTGCGTGCTCGCGCACGCGCCGAGAGGCAGGGCCGCCGCGGCCATCAGCGAAATAACGGCTCTCTTCATGATCCTTCTCCACTTTGAACGCCGGAGCAGGCGGCAGCACCGCCTCCCGGGCGAACGGACTGATCTCCCGCGCTCCCAACGTGGATGGCGAGGGGCGGTTTCCGCGGCGGTCGGGAGGGGATCGAAACGGGCAGGGTTCTGCGGCGAACCGCTCCGCTGCTGCGACGGACGGCGGATCAGCGCGGGCGCCAAGTGTAATCGGTCCGCACTTCCCAGTCGATCGCCCGGCCCGCCGCATCGCGCGCCGGCTGGAAGCGGAAGCGGCTTTCGATCAGGCGGCAGGTCGCCTCGTCGAGAACCGCGTAGCCGCTCGACACCAGCACCGTGCAGCGGTCGACCCGGCCGTCGGTGCGGATGCGGTAGCTGACGACGACGGTGCCGGCCGCGCCCTCGGGCGGCCGGGTGCGGCGATAGTCGGCATCGGTCAGTGCCCCCGCGATGCGAACCGGCGGGGTGACGGCTCCCATGCCCGCGCCGCTGCCGGAGCCGCCGGTCCCCGATCCGGAACCCGCTGCGTCGCCGGACCCGCTGCCCGAACCCGATCCCGGCAAGGCGGAAGTCGCGGCGGGCGTCGGTCGAGCGAGCGCGACAGGGGGTTCGGGCGGAGACGGGGCCTCGTCGGCTCCGCGGCTGGCGGGAGCGGGCGCCTCGTCATCGGCTGCCTCGGGCGCGGCCGCGGGCGGAGAAGGGTCGCGCAGCTCGACGGCCACGAGGCCGGGCTCGGGTTCGGCGAGCGGTATCGCGTGCCCCCGGAGCAGGAGCAGCAAAGCGAAGGCCAGCGCGTGAACGGCTATCGCACCGGCCATCGCCAGTGCCCGGTTGCGGTCGTGAAGCAGCTCCGCGGCCATGGCCCACCTGCAACGCCTGCAGGGGGAACGGCCCGGGCGGCGCGGCGATCCTAGGCGGCGGCGTTCACTCGGCCGGTTCCTCGGCGTCGAGCCCGTAGGCGGTATGCAGCACGCGAACCGCGAGCTCGGTCTCGTCGGCGTCGATCAGCACGCTGATCTTGATCTCCGAGGTCGAGATCGCCTGGACGTTGATCGACCGGTCGGCGAGCGCCTTGAACATCGTCGCCGCGATGCCGGCGTGGCTCTTCATGCCGACACCGACGACCGAGATCTTGGACACCTTGCTGTCGGTGATGATGCGATTGAAGCCGATCGTGTCGCGCCGGTCCTCGAGCAGCGCCTGGGCGCGGGCGAGGTCGGCCTGCGGCACGGTGAAGGTCACGTCGGTCTCGCCCTTCTCGCGGCCGACGTTCTGGATGATCATGTCGACGTTGATCGCCGCCTCGGCCAGCGGGGTGAAGATGTTGGCCACCGCGCCCGGCCGGTCGGGCACCCGGGTGAGGATCACCTTGGCCTCGTTCTTGTCGTAGGCGACGCCGGTGACCAGCTGGCTTTCCATGTTCAAACCTTCCATTTCCTCGTCGGAGACGATCATCGTGCCGGGCAGCTCGTCGGCCGGGGGCGCGTCGTCGTCGATGAAGCTCGACAGCACCTGCACGCGCACGCCCTCCTTCATCGCCAGCCCGACCGAGCGCGTCTGCAGGACCTTGGCGCCGACCGAGGCCAGCTCGAGCATTTCCTCGTAGGTCACGTACTTGAGCTTGCGGGCGCGGGCGACGATCCGCGGGTCGGTCGTGTAAACCCCGTCGACGTCGGTGTAGATGTCGCAGCGGTCGGCCTTGATCGCCGCGGCGACCGCGACCGCCGAGGTATCCGAGCCGCCGCGGCCGAGCGTGGTCACGCGCCCCTCGGCGCTGAGGCCCTGGAAGCCCGGGATGACAGCGATCTCGCCGGCCTGCATCGAGGCGATCAGGGCAGCGGAATCGATCGCCGCGACGCGCGCCTTGGCGTGTGCCTCGACCGTGCGCACGGGCAGCTGCCAGCCGAGCCACGAGCGCGCCTTGCAGCCCATCGCCTGCAGCGTCAGCGCGAGCAGCCCGCTGGTGACCTGTTCGCCGCTGGCGACCACGACGTCGTACTCGGCCGGATCGTAGAGCGGGTTGGCCTCGCGGCAGAAATTGACCAGCCGGTCGGTCTCGCCGGCCATCGCCGAGACGACCACCGCGACCTCGTGCCCGGCGGCCTGCTGCTTGCGCACGATCTGGGCCACGCGACGGATGCGCTCGGTTCCGGCCATCGAGGTGCCACCGAATTTCATCACGATGCGGGCCAAGGAAAGCGCTCCTGCTGGTCTCGGGTTCGGCGCGCTGTTAGGGGGGAGGCATGCCCGATGCAACTGTCGCAAATGCAACCATCCGTCCCGACGAAGCGGCGCATTTCGCGGCGCTGGCGAAGGACTGGTGGGACCCGAGGGGCAGTGCGGCGATGCTGCACCGGCTGAACCCGGTGCGGCTCGAATTCGTCCGCGAGGCGATCGACCGGCACTGGGGCGGCGATCCGACGAGCGTTCGCCCGCTTGCCGGGAAGACGGCGCTCGACGTCGGCTGCGGCGCGGGCCTGCTTTGCGAGCCGCTGGCGCGGCTGGGGGCCGAGGTTGCCGGGGTCGATGCGGCACCCGAGAACATCGAGGCGGCCGCCGCCCACGCCGAGGGCATCGGGCTCGCCATCCGCTACCAGGCGGGAGAGCTGGCCTCGCTCGGGCTCGGCACGTTCGATCTCGTCACCTCGATGGAAGTGCTCGAGCACGTGGCCGACAAGAAGGCCTTTCTCGCCGCGCTCGCCGCCCACCTCGCGCCGGGCGGGCTGATGGTGCTGTCGACGCCCAATCGCACGCCGCAGTCGCGGCTGCTGCTGGTCGGGGCGATGGAAGCGATCGGTGCGGTGCCCAAGGGCACGCACCACTGGGACGACTTCGTCACCCCCGACGAACTGCGCGAGCTCCTGGCCGAGACGGGCCTCGCGATGGGCGAGCCGCGCGGGGTCGCCTGGTCGCCGCTCAAGGGGATGCACCTGTCGGACGACCTCTCGCTCGACTACCTCGTGACCGCGAGACCGGCATGAGCGCGACCGCGCTCAAGGAGCGGCTGCGCGCGGACCTCAAGGTGGCGCTGCAGGCCCGCGCCACGGACGAGGTCCGGCTGCTGCGCACGCTGATCGCCGCCCTCGACGACGCCGAGGCGGTGCCGGGCGAATACAGCGCGGTCCCGCGCGCATTCGGCGACCCGTCGGGCGAAGTGGCGCGGCGCGAGCTCGACGCGGACACGGTCGAGGCGCTGCTGGCCTCCGAGATCGAATCGCGCGAGGGGGCTGCGCTGGACTACGAACGGCACGGCCGAGGCGACGAGGCGGAGCGGCTGCGCGGCGAGATCGCGCTGATCGGCCGCTATCGCGCCTGAACCGTCTCGCGCGGGTGGTCGGCGAAGACGCCGTCGGCCAGCCGCTGCCAGAGCCCTGCGAATCGCCGGGCGGCGGGATCGTGTCCGCGCCGCAAGGCCGGGGAGAAAGGCGTCTTCCCTGCGCAAAGTTCAGACGTGGACTTCGAGCTCCGCCGCGTGCGCGGCTCGGGCCGCTCGCCGCTGGCCGCGATGGACGATGACGAGGGGCGTTCCGACGATCAGCGCGAACGGCGGCGGACCTCGATTGCGGCGACGGCCTGCCGCTCGCGCTCGTCCCAGTCTCCGGCGACGGTGCGGAACGGCACGCCCGCCCGCACCAGCATGGCCTCGGCGACGGCGGCGAAGCGGGCGCGCAGTTCGGGCGTGCCGAAGAACCGCGTTCCGTCGTCGACCCACGGCACATCGGGTTGGAACAGCAGGTACAGCTCGGCCTTCGGATAACGGAGAAGCTCGTCCGGCACCTCGCCGAACAGCATCTCGGCCCAGGCGGCGGTCATCAGCGGGTCGGTATCGAGCAGCAGCAGGGGCGGACCGGCGCGCGCCGCCTCGTGCATGAGCCGGTCCTGCTCGCGGGCGATCCCGAGCAGGCCGCCAAGCGTGAACTCGGTCCCCCGCTCCTCGGCATGAATCCGGCCGTATTCAGGGACCAACGGGCAGCCAAAACGGTCTGCCAGCTTGCGCGCCAGGGTTGACTTGCCGGTGCTTTCCGCGCCGTGGAAGCAGACCCGGATCACAGGCCCATGGCCGGCACCGAGCGCTGGCGCCGCTCGGCGGCGATCCATTCCCTGAGGCCGATCAGCGACATGACGAGGAACCCGCCGTAGAGCCCGGCGGTCGGATAGAGCCCGCGGTCGATGTAGAGCGCGATCGCGCCCATATCGATGGCGATCCAGATCAGCCAGTTCTCGATCCGGCGGTAGGCGAGCAGGATCTGCGCGGCGACGCTCGCGCCGGCGATGCCGGCGTCGGCATAGGGCAGCGCGGCGTCGGTGAAGCGGTGCATGATCCAGCCGAGGTTCACGCTGACCGCCGCGGTGACCATCAGCCACACGGCGCGGCTCATCCAGTCGAGCCAGCGCACCGGCACGCGGCTGTCGCGGCCGCCGACCCTGAGCCACAGCCACCAGCCCCACAGCTGCGCGAGGATGAAGAACACCTGCAGCCCGGCCTCGGCGTAGAGCCGCTCTTCGAAGAACACGAGGATGTAGAGCGCGACCATGGCGATGCCGAACGGGAAGTTCCACACGCTGCGGAAGATCAGCAGCGCGATGTTGATCACCCCCAGCGTGGCGGCGATCCACTCGACGATCAGCAGCGTGTCGCTATCGAGCCCCATCCGTCAGCACCGCCCCCCAAACGCCGGCATCGAAGCCGACCAGCACGCCCCCGGCGTGCTCGACGACCGGCCGCTTGATCAGCGATGGGTTGGCCTCCATCAGCCGCAGCGCCTTGGCGCGGTCGATATCCGCCTTGTCGGATTCGCTCAAGCCGCGGAACGTCGTGCCGCGGCGGTTGAGCAGCGCCTCCCAGCCGACCGCGTCGCTCCATTGGGCGAGCCTCGCGGGATCGGCGCCTTCCTTCTTGTAGTCGTGGAACGCGTAGCCGATGCCGTTCGCCTCGAGCCAGGCGCGGGCCTTCTTGACGGTGTCGCAATTGGGGATGCCGTAGAGCGCAATCTGGTCCATCGATGGTCCTGCGGTTCATGGGGAGTAAGCGCACGCGGGCATGCCACAGAGTTAGGCCCGGCAGCAAACGCGACTGATGGGCTGGCGGCTTCCGCCAGGGCGCTCGCCAGGGTGGCGACCTCGAGGCCCCGGAACCGACCAGGGGCGCGGCGTGCTATTGCGCTTCGTCGCCGCCGACTTCGTCGGGCCGGGTGCAGACGATCTTCGAGAGTTCCTCCCCCTCGCCCTCGTAGCGGATGCAGGTCGGCCGGTAGAGGTCCTTGATGAAGTAGGTGTGCGAGAACTCCTCCGCGCGAGGGTTCTCGGAGCAGTCGTAATCGAACTGGTGGCGCTTCTCGCTCGCCTTCCAGACGCGTTCGACGCTGAAGGGCTCGCTGTAGAACTCCGGATCCTCGAAGGTGATGGTGATATCGATGCGCTTGCCGTCGGCGGACGGGGTGAAGCGCTCGATCGTGTGCATGCGCGTGCTGGTCGGCAGGCCGAAAGTGTCGAGCTCGAACTGTCCGTTGTAGCCGATGGTGTCGACCACCAGCGTGTCGCCCTCCCAGTGGCCGATCGAGTGGCCGAGGTAGCTCGGCTCGAGATTCGCCGGGTGCTCGGCGTTCAGCCGGATCCGCCGGTTCATGCGCGGCTCTTCGTAGAGCAGCGTGATCTCGTCGGCGGTCTGCAGGATGGCGATGGTGTTCATCGTCATCACCATCGCGTTCGCCGCCCCCGGGCGGCACGAGGTCCAGCCGGTGTAGATGATCTGCCCGGCTCTCATCCGTTCGGCGTAGCCGTCAACCATCGCCTTGGCTTCCGGCAGCAGGGGCGGGTCGTCGACCCTGAAGAAGAAGCGCTCCGCCTCCCACATGCCGGACAGATCGTGCGGGTCGCGGGCCGCGTCCTGCGCGGCCGCGGGCGTCACCGGCAGGAGCAGGACGACGGCGAGGAGCGCGACGCGCTTCATGGCCGCACCTCGCCGGCCGGCGCGATCGCGGGCTCTCCCCGGGCGATGCGGTCGGGGCAGACGTCGTCCTCGACGCGCACGCCTTCGAGGCGATGGTACGTCATCTCGGTTTCCCACGGGGCGCTGTACATTTCCGGATCGGTGATGCGGAACCGGATGTGCAGCCTGCCGTCGGCCGCAACCCACAATCGCTCTTCCAGCAGCATGTCGTCGCTGTGCGGAAGGCCCGAGGCGTCGATGATCGTGTCGCTGGTCAGGCCGTTGGAAACGATGACCAGCGTATCGTCTTCCCAGTGCCCAACCGGGTAACCCATCGGCTGCGGCAGCACGGGATCGGCCGGTTCGCCGCTCATGTCCACCGCGCGATGCCAGCGGTACCAGCCGTGGACGAAGCCCACCAGGCGGTCGTTGACGATGATCTCGAACGGCGAAGGCATGAACATGATCCGCGGCATGCCCGGCCCGGCGCACCAGCGGGTGCGGTCGAACTGCGGTTGCGCGGTCTGGCTGTCGGCGAGGTTGGCCTGGTACAGCGCGGCGCCTTCGGCGGTCAGCGGCGGTTCCTGTCCGTCGACCGTGAGGACGTGATCAGGGAAGCTGTCGCCCATCCAGGTCCCGGCGATCGGATGGGCAGCAGGATCTGCGGCACTCGAAGGGGCCGCGGCGCAAAACAGCGCAACGGTGGCAGGAAGGGCGAATATCCGCACAGCGAGCCTCATCGCCCCGCCCTAGTTGCCGATGCCCGTTCGCGGGATGCGCGCGGCGACCCCGTCGAGCTTGCGCCCATCGGCAAAGGTGAGGTGCCGCAGCGTGCCGTACGGCCTGCCGTTCCGCGCGGGCGAGATCTCGAGCGTGACCTTGTCGCCGGGCTTCACGCTCGTCTTGCGCCAGCCCATCGCAACGTTGATCGCCGGAGCGCCGATCTCGATCCCCCACTGGACGACCGTGCCGTCGGGCTGCGGCACCATCGCCTGGACGTAGGAGTGCGGGTTGGTCCACTGGACCTCCTTGATCGTCCCTTCGAGCACGACGACCTGGGAGTAGTCGAACTCCGCCGTGGAATGATGCCCCTGCGCCGCGGTCGCCAGCGACAGAGACGCAACGCCGAGCAGCGTCATGGAAGTCCGCAACACGTTCGTTCTCCCTCCCCCACCTCTCGCACTCCGGCGGATTCAGGTATCAAGCTAACCGGTGGACCCGGAGACAACAATCCTCTTAGTGAGGAGGCAAGTCCGGGCTGGAGGGGAGGCAAGATGAACTTGATCGGTATTCGTGCCGCGGGAGCCGCGGTGGCGTTGCTCGGCCTGACGACGGCCCTTCCGGCGCTCGCCGGCGAGGCCGAGGACCGGACCGAGCTCGTCAACCTGATGATGCGCTACGGCGAGGTGCACGATTTCGGCACGCCGCAGGAGTATGCTGCGCTGTTCACCGACGAAGGCGAAATCGCGGTCGGCGACAGGGTCGTGGTCAAAGGCCGCGACGCGCTCGTCGCCCAGGCCGAGCGCGACCATGAGAGGTACACCGTCACCCTTCCGGACGGGCAGACGACGTTTCTCATGCGGCACCTGATCACCAACACCGTCGTCGAAAGCCTCGACGGGGACAGGGCGACCGGCACGAGCTTCGTCACCACCATGATCCGCGACGGCGAAGAGGGGCCCAAGGTGCTGAGCGTCGGCCGCTACATCGACACCTTCGAACGCGAGCGCGGGGAATGGAAGATCGCCCGCCGCACGATCGTCCTGGACTTCGGCAATCCCGAGCTGGGGCGCAAGTATGGCTTCCAGAGGTAGGGGAAGCCCGGCGCCGTCTCTGCGGACGGCCCTTCTCCATCGGTTGTCAGGGAATCCGCTGCCAGCGAACCGTCACGCCTCGTCCGCCGCGGTGAAGCGACGGATGTGCGGGTCGTTGCAGGCGTAGAGCGTGTACTCGGCGTAGTAGGCCGAGCGGCCGCGCTGCTGGGCGGCGCGGTGTTCGGCGACGCGACCCCAGGCGCGCGCCGCGGCTTCGTCCTGCCATTCGGACAGCGCGATCACTTCGCCGTCGTCGGCGGTGTAGCTCTTGAAGCCGAGGTAGCCGGGCTGCGCGGCGGCGAGCGCGCGCATCGCCTCGGCCTCGGCGTCGTAGGCGGCCCGGTCGATGTCGGGCCGCTTGCGGTTGCGGAACACGACGAGGAACATCAGCGGCCTCCCCCGAGGTGAGCATCGGCGATCGCCACCGCGAGCGCGTCGGCAGCATCGGCACCGGCAATGGCGACGCCGGGCAGCAGGACCCCGAGCATCGCCTGGACCTGCTGTTTCTCCGCCCCGCCGGTGCCGACCACGGCCTTCTTGACCAGCCGCGCCGCGTGCTCGGCGACCGGCAGCGAGGACCCGCCGCAGGCGGCGAGCACGGCGCCTCGCGCCTGCGCGAGCTTGAGCGTCGATTGCGGGTTCTTGTTGAGGAACACTTCCTCGACCGCGGCGCGGTCGGGCGAATGGGCGGCGATCACGGCGGCGATCGCGTCGTGCAGGTGGTGGAGGCGCTCGCTGATCGGCGCCCCGGGATCGGTCGCCACTTCGCCGTGCGCGATGTGGCTGAGCCTGGCTCCTTCGCTGCGCACGATCCCCCAGCCGGTGCAGGACAGCGAGGGATCGAGGCCGAGGATCAGCATGAGTGCCCCTCCGCTTTGAGGGAGGGGTCGGGGCGCGGGACGCTGGAGTCCGGGCCCCGCCCCCCGCCCCCCTCCCCTGAAGGGGAGGGGGAGAGGCTCACCCGAGCTTCTCCATCACCTCGTCGGAGACCTCGTAATTGCCCCACACGGTCTGCACGTCGTCGTCGTCCTCGAGCGCGTCGACCAGCTTCATCAGCGTGGCGGCGTCGGCCTCGGCGACCTCGACGGTGAGGTTGGGCTTCCACGCGAGCTTGACGCTCTCCGGCTCGCCAAGGCTCGCCTCGAGCGCCCTGGCGACTTCGTGCAGCGCTTCCATGTCGGTCCAGATCGCGTGGCCGTCGGCGTCGCTCTCGACGTCGTCGGCGCCGGCCTCGATCGCCGCCTCGAGCACTGTCTCCTCGTCGCCGGCCGAGGCCGGGTACTCGATCAGGCCCTTGCGCTCGAACCCGTGGCTGACGGCGCCGGTCGCGGCCATGTTGCCGCCGTTCTTGGAGAACGCCGTGCGCACGTTGGTCGCGGTGCGGTTGCGGTTGTCGGTCAGCGCCTCGACGATCAGCGCCACGCCGCCGGGGCCGTAGCCCTCGTAACGGACTTCCTCGTAGTCCTCCCCGCCGGCGGTCGAGGCCTTGTCGATCGCGCGCTGGATATTGTCCTTGGGCATCGAGGCCGCGCGGGCGTTGTTGACCGCAAGCCGCAGGCGCGGGTTCATGTCGGGATCGGGCGCGCCCATCCTGGCGGCGACGGTGATCTCGCGCGAAAGCTTGGAAAACATCGCCGAGCGCTTTTTGTCCTGCGCGCCCTTGCGGTGCATGATGTTCTTGAACTTGGAATGGCCTGCCATGCGGTTCGCTTGTCCCGGGTGAAAACGATGCGGCGCCTTACACCGGCGGGGCGAGCTAGAGCAACCGCTGCCACCAGCCGACGTCGCGCCAGCCGCCGAGCTTCCACCCGACCTCGCGGTAGATGCCGACAGGGGTGAACCCCATCGCCTCGTGCAGGCCGACGCTCGCCGCGTTGGGCAGGGCGATCCCGGCGAAGGCGGCGTGGAAGCCCTTGCCCGCGAGCAGCGGCAGCAGCGCATCGTAGAGCGCGCGGCCGAGGCCCTGCCGGGCATATGCCGGGTCGACGTAGACCGCGACGTCGCACGAGCTCGCGTAGGCCGCCCGCTCGCGGTGCGGCGAGCCGCAGGCGTAGCCCGCCACGGCGCCGTCGATTTCGGCGACGAGCCAGGCGTGGGTCGCCCCCCAGGCGCCGATCCGGCGGGCCATTTCACCGGCTCCCGGCGGCTCCAGCTCGAAGCTGACCCAGCTGTCAGACACGAACGGCGCGTAGATCCGTGCGCACGCCCCGGCGTCTGCGACAGGATCGGCCGCGCGGATCGACGGCGTCATGGTTCGATGTCGAAGTGCAGCACGGCCTCGCGCTTCCCGAGCTTGTCGTAGAGGGCGAGCGCAGGCTCGTCGCCGTGATCGCCCTGGACGAAGATCACCCAGGCGCCGCGCTCGCGGGCGATGCGGCGCAACGCGTCGATCAGCGCGGTCGCGACGCCACGGCGGCGCCAGGCCTCGGCCACCGCGAGGTCGTAGATGTAGATCTCGCTGCGTTCCTGCTCGAACTTCTCGAGCTCGTAGGCGACCAGCCCGCCGGCGATGTCCCCGCCGACGCGCGCGACAAGGACGCAGACGTGCGGCCTCGCCAGCAGCCGGCACAGGTAGGCATCGCCGGGAGGTGCGCGCTCGAAGGTCTCGCGTTCGTCGAAGGCTGCCCCGAACAGCCGGTTGAGCGCGCGGACGTCGGCCAGGTCGTCGGGACCGAGCTGGGAGACCTCTATCGTCAGATCGTCACCGCCGTGCCGCTGACGCTGACCATCAGCATCGAGCCATTCTGGCCGAGCACCTCGTAGTCGAGGTCGACCCCGATGACCGCATTGGCGCCGAGCTGTCGGGCCTGCTCGGTCATCTCCTCGATCGCCTCGTTGCGCGCGCGGGCGAGCACTTCCTCGTACTTGCCCGAGCGGCCGCCGACGATGTCGGTGATCGCCGCGAACAGGTCGCGGAACAGGTTGGCGCCGACGATCACCTCGCCGGTGACGATGCCGAGGTAGTCCCTGACCGGTCGCCCCTCGACGAGCGCGGTGGTGGTGACGATCATCCCGCCGGACTGGCGGCTCCACGGGCTAGCCATTGACGACGGTCCCTCCGTTCGGGTGCAGCACCTGGCCCGACATATACGAGGAATCCTTGCAGGCGAGGAAGAGGAAAGCCGGGGCCACTTCGTTGGGCTGGCCCGGGCGGCCCATCGGGGTGTTCTCGCCGAAGCTCTCGAGCTTCTCCGGGCTGGCGCCGCCGCAGGGATTGAGCGGGGTCCATATCGGCCCCGGCGCGACCGCGTTGACGCGGATGCCTTCGCCGACGAGCTGTTCCGACAGCGAGCGCGTGAACGCGGTGATCGCGCCCTTGCTGGCGCTGTAATCGAGCAGCTCCTTGCTGCCCTTGTACATGACGATGCTCGTGCAGTTGACGATCGCCGCCCCTTCCCTGAGGTGCGGCCGTGCGGCCTGGGTCAGGTAGAACATCGCGTAGACGTTGGTCTGGAACGTGCGCTGGAGCTGTTCCGGGGTGATGTCGCGGATGTCCTTGTCGGGATGCTGCTCGCCGGCGTTGTTGACCAGAACGTCGAGCCGGCCCCACTTGCCGACCGTCTCGTCGACCAGCCGCTGCGCGACCTCGGGATCGCCGAGGTCGCCGGCGAAAGTCAGTGCCTCGCTGCCTTCGGCCTCGACCGCCTCGGCGGTAATCCGCGCGTCGTCGTGCTCCTCGAGGTAGGCGATCGCGACCTTCGCGCCCTCGCGCGCGAACAGCACCGCGGTCGCCCGGCCGATGCCGCTGTCGCCGCCGGTGACGATCGCCACCTTGCCTTCGAGCCGGCCCGAGCCCGGGTAGCGCGGCCGCCATTCGGGCTGCGGATCGAGCCCGGTCTCGTGCCCGGGCAGCTTCGGCTCCTCGTTCGTCTCGCGAACGTGGGCCTTGTCGACGGTCTGGGTGTCATCAGTCATGGCGAAAATCCTTTCGCCGGACCAATGAGCGGGCAGCGGCCCGCGTTCCGTCAGGCGAGACCGAGCGCCGCCTTGTAGGTATCGAGAATGGCTTCCATCTCGCGCCGGTCGTCGGGCTTCATCTTCCTCAGCCGGACGATCTGGCGCATGATCTTGACGTCGTAGCCTACCGCCTTGGCCTCGGCGTAGACGTCGCGGATGTCGTCGGCGATGCCCTTCTTTTCCTCCTCGAGGCGTTCGACCCGCTCGATCAGCAGGCGCAGGCGGTCGTCGGTGGCTTCGGCCATCGGTCGGTATCTCCAGTCGGTTTCGAGAATCGGTTGGCTGTCCGATAGCGATGGCGCGCTGCGTTCGACAAGCTCAGGACGAGCAGGTGTGGGTAACTCGCCGGGTGTGACCCGGCATCGATCCCCGCTCCGCTCATCCTGAGCCTGTCGAAGGGTCAGGTGCCCTGGTTGCGCGCGAGGCTCGCCTCCATCCGGGCGATCTGCTCGGGGGTCGCCTCGGTCTGGAAGCGGCGTTTCCACTCGGCCATCGGCATGCCGTGGATCACCTCGCGCGCGGCGGCCTTGTCGCCCGGGTAGCCGGCCTCGCGGATCCAGTCGGCGAGGCAGTTGCGACAGAAGCCGGCGAGGCCCATGAGGTCGATGTTCTGCGCGTCGTGGCGGTGGCGCAGGTGCCGCACCAGCCGGCGGAATGCAGCGGCGGCGACCGCGTCGGGCAGGTCGTCGAGCGGATCGGTCATGTCTGTCCTCGAAATCTAGGCGTTGTCTTGTCGCAAAGCTCTGCCATAGGGCGCGGGGGAATGACGACAAAGCTCGAACCGCGCGGCCGCAAGGTCAAGATTCTCGCCACCGTCGGCCCGGCGAGCCGAGATCCCGACATGCTGCGGCGGCTGTTCAGGGCCGGCGCGGATGCCTTCCGCGTCAACCTCAGCCACGGCGACCACGAGACTCACGCCGCGACGATCCGCGCGATCCGCGCGCTCGAGAAGGAGTTCAACCGACCGATCGCGGTGCTGTGCGACCTGCAGGGCCCCAAGCTGCGCGTCGGCACCTTCGTCGAGGGCCAGGCGGTGATCCCGCACGGGAACCCGTTCACGCTCGACCGCGATCCCGCGCCCGGCGACGCGACGCGCGTGCAGCTGCCGCACCCCGAGCTGTTCGAAGTGCTCAAGGTCGGCCAGCGGCTCCTGGTCAACGACGGCAAGATCCGCCTGCGGGTGACCGAGGCCACGCCCGACCGGATTGCCTGCGTCGCCGAGGTCGGCGGGGTGATCTCCGACCGCAAGGGCGTCAACGTGCCCGATGCCGAAGTGCCGATCCCGGCGCTGACCGAGAAGGACCGGCACGACCTCGCCTTCGCGCTCGACAACGGCGCCGACTGGATCGGCCTCAGCTTCGTCCAGCGGCCCGAAGACCTCGCCGAGGCGCGCCGGCTGATGCGCGGCCGCGGTGCGCTCTGCGCCAAGATCGAGAAGCCGCAGGCGGTGCGCCGGCTCGACGAGATCCTCGAGCTCGCCGACGGGATCATGGTCGCGCGCGGCGACCTCGGCGTCGAGCTCAATCCCGAGGAAGTGCCGCCGCTGCAGAAGCGGATCGTCAACGCCACGCGCCTGACCGGCAAGCCGGTGATCGTTGCCACGCAGATGCTCGAATCGATGATCGAGAGCCCGGCGCCGACCCGCGCCGAGGTGTCCGACGTCGCCAACGCGGTCTACGACGGCGCCGACGCGGTAATGCTCTCGGCCGAGACCGCGGCGGGCCAGTGGCCCGAGGAAGCGGTGCTGATGATGGATTCGATCGGCCGCCAGGTCGAACGCGACGAGGCCTATCGCCAGCGCGTCCGCCTGCTCGACACGCGGCCCGACCCGACCATCGCCGACGCGCTCGCGCACGCCTGCCTGACGATCGCCGACACCGTCGACATCAGCGCGATCACGGTATTCACGAGCACCGGCCAGAGCGCCCGGCGCGTGTCGCGCGAGCGGCCCTCGGTGCCGGTGCTGGTGCTGACTCCCTCGGTCAACGTGGCGCGCAGGGTCGCGCTGCTGTGGGGGGCGCACCCGGTGGCGACGCGCGACATCGGCAGCTTCGAGGAGATGATCGGCAAGGGCAAGCGCATGGCCCTGCGCCACGGCCTCGGCGCGGCCGGCAACAAGCTGGTGGTGATGGCCGGCGTGCCGTTCGGCATTTCCGGAGCGACCAACCTCGTGCACGTCGTTACCCTCGCGGGCGACGAACTCGAGAACCACTCGAGCTGACCGCCGGTCGCGTCCCTGCGCCCGGCCGCCGCTTCGGCCTTGCCCCTTGCCGACGGACCTCGTTGCTGGCGGTTCGCCGCCAGGAGATGCCGATGCGCGTTCGCCCGCCAGCGCTTGCCCTGCTGCTGACCGCGTCGTCGTGCCTGGCGTCGGCTGCGGCCGCCCAGCAACCGTGGATCGACGCCGGACAGCAGGCGATGGTCCAGCACTACAACGACCTCATCGAGCAGCAGTCAGCCCCCGACCAGGAAGGCGCGGTCGAGGACGCGAGGCGGCGCCCGCCTGCCGAAACCGATGCGGACGAGCGTTGCGACCCCGAGGCCGTCAGGGCGAAGCTGCGCCCCGAGTACGATCGGCGGCTGCAATCCGAAGGCGCGGCTGCGGCCGAGTCATGGCTGAGACGGCAGGCCGAAGAGGCGGGACGCTACGCCGCGCGCAACTGCTGATCCCTGTCGACGGACTCAGGCAGCCGCGCGCTTCTCGGCGAGCTTCGCGTCGAGATCGTCGGGCAGTTCGAAATAGCCGCCCGACAGGGCGTCGTAGCGGCCCGAAGCGAGGTCGAGGCACCGCTGGGCGCAGCGGGCGAGATCGGGATCCTCGCCGTAGGCGTGGGGCACGCTCTCGATCCGCTCGATCAGCGGCTTGAAGTACTTGCGCGCGTCGGGATCGGCGGCGGTGTCGCGCGCGAGCTGCGTGGCGGCGAACCCCGGGTCGATCGCGAACACCGCGACACTGGTGCCGGCAAGCTCGGCGGCGGCCTCGGCGACCAGGCGGTTCTGCGCGATCTTGCCCGTGCAGTAGGCCGAGAGGTTGGGCGCGACGAGCCGGCTGGCGATCGCCGAGACGCAGATCACCCGGCCGAAGTTCCGTGCGACCATGCCCGGCAGGACGTAGTGCATGAACAGCATCGGCGCGCGGATGTGCACCGCCTGCGCACGCCACCATTCCTCGGGGCTGACCTGCCAGATCGGACCGAACGGCCCGGGCACCCCGGCGTTGTTTACCAGCAGGTCGATCGGACCGAGCAGTTCCTCGGTCTTGCGTACCGCGCCCTCGACCGCGGCCGGGTCGGTCACGTCGCAGCGCACGCCGATCGCATGCCCGCCCCTGTCGCGGATCGCCTGCGCGACCTCGTCGAGCTGGGCCAGCGAGCGCGCGAGGAGCGCCACCGCGGCGCCCTCGGCGGCGAAGCGCTCGGCGATCGCCCGGCCGAACCCGCGGCCCGCGCCCGTCACCAGCGCTACCTGTCCTTCGAGTATGCCCATGAAGCTCTCCTGAGAACCAGCAGCTATCGCGCGCCGAGGCGCGTGTCGATAACCTCGATGCTTCGGAGAAACTGGAGCGGGCGAAGGGATTCGAACCCTCGACCCCAACCTTGGCAAGGTTGTGCTCTACCCCTGAGCTACGCCCGCTCACCGGCGTCCGGTGCGCCGTGGCGCTCCGGTGGGAGGCGCGCGGTTAGCAAAGGGGCGCGGGGGCCGCAAGGGCAAACCTTGCGCCCTTCACAAATCCCCCCCAAGGGCCACATTAGGCGCTTCGCACGCGGTGCGGGCGACGACACGAGAGAGGGTAAGCGACGTGGCAAGCATGGGTCTCAACCTCGACGAGCAGAAGGCAGTCGAGCGCTTCCGCAAGGACGTTGTCGAGCCCTCGCGCGACAAGCTGGTGATCCTCGACTTCTGGGCCGAGTGGTGCGGGCCGTGCAAGGCGCTCGCCCCCGTGCTCGAGAAGGTCGCCACCGAGTACGCCGACAAGGGCGTGGTGCTGGTCAAGCTCAACGTCGACGAGGAGCAGTTCATCGCCGCGCAGTTCCAGGTGCGTTCGATCCCGACGGTCTACGCGATGTTCCAGGGCCAGCCGGTGGCCGACCTGACCGCCGCGCGCAGCGAATCGCAGCTGCGGCAGGTGCTCGACCAGCTGCTCGCGCAGTTGCCGGTCGGCGCGGCCGGCAAGCAGCAGGAGATCGCGCCGCTGGTGGCGATGGGCGAGCAGGTCCTCGCCGAGGGCGACGGCGAGAGGGCCGCGTCGATCTTCGCCCAGATCGCCGAGATGGCGCCCGAGGACGCGAACGTGCAGTCGGGCCTGATCCGCGCGCTGCTCGCCGCGGGGCGGCGGGACGAGGCTAAGGCCGCGTTCGACGCGCTGCCCGAATCGCTGCGCAGCGATCCGGTCGTCGCGCAGGCCGGTGCGGCGCTCGAGCTCGCCGGCAGCGGGGTCGACGACAGCGAGCTGCAGGCGCTGCGCGCCGCGGCGGCCGAGCGCCCGGCCGACATGCAGGCGCAGTTCGACTTCGCCCAGGCCGCGTTCGCCGCCGGGCAGCGCGACGAGGCGGCCGAGACGCTGCTAGGCATGATCCGCGCCGAGCCCGAGTGGAACGACGGCGCGGCCAAGGCCAAGCTGCTGCAGATCTTCGAGGCGGTCGGGCTCGAGGACCCGTGGGTCTCGGCGCAGCGCCGCAAGCTCTCGCTGCTGCTGTTCGGCTGAGCGGATGAGCACCGTGCGCCTGCCGATCTTTCCGCTCGCGGGCGCGATCCTGTTTCCCGGGCTGCAGCTGCCGCTGCACATCTTCGAGCCGCGCTACCGCTCGCTGGTCGGCTCGGCGCTGGCGCGCGACCGGCGGATCGCGATGATCCAGCCGCAGACCGAGGAGGAAGGCGCCCCGCTCTACGCGATCGGCTGCGTCGGGCTGATCGGCGAGGTCGAGGCGCTCCACGACGGGCGCTACAACATCGTGCTCGAGGGCGAGGCGCGTTTCCGGGTGCTGCGCGAGCTCGACGTGGCGACCCCGTTCCGGCAGGTCGAAGCCGAGCTGCTCACCGAGCCAGAGGACGAATCGCTGAGCCCGGCCGAGCGCGCGAGTTTCGAGCGCGAATCGCGCCGGTTCGCCGACCTGCAGGGCTATGCGATCGACTGGGACTCGGTCGAACGGCTCGACGACGTCGCGCTGATCAACGGAGTCAGCCAGATCGCCCCGTTCGACGCGGCCTCCAAGCAGGCGCTGCTCGAGGCGCGCGACCTGCGCACACGCTGCGAGCTGCTGGTCCAGCTGATGCAGTTCTTCGGCCGCAGCGACCCCGACGAGGGACGTGTGACGCTGCAGTGACTCCCCCTCCCTTCAGGGGAGGGGGCAGGGGGCGGGGGGCGCTCGCGGCGTGGCTCGACTCCCCCTCTCCCAACCCTCTTCCCTGAACGGGAGAAGGCTTCAGGGCGCGACGCTGCCCCTGATCCCGTCGATCACGTATTGCGCGGCGAGCGCGGCGAGGAGCACGCCGAGCAGGCGGGTGATCACTGCCTCGACCCCCGCGCCGACGAGTTTCATCAGCGGGCTGGCGGCCCACAGCGCGAGCAGCGTCAGCACCAGCACGGCGGCGAGCGCGGCGAGCACGACCAGCGTGCCGACGGTGCCCTGGGCGCTGCCGGCGAGGAGCATGATCGACGCGATCGCGCCCGGACCGGCGAGCATCGGCATCGCCATCGGGAACACCGAGACGTCCTCGACCTCGGGCGTCACGCGGACCTTCTCGGCGCGTTCCTCGCGCCGCTGGGTGCGCTTCTCGAACACCATGTCGAGCGCGATCAGGAACAGCATGATCCCGCCGGCGATGCGGAACGCGTCGAGTTCGATGTGCAGCGCGCCAAGCAGCTGCTCGCCGAACAGCGCGAAGACCAGCAGGATCGCCCCGGCGATGAGGCACGCCTTGAGCGCCATGGCTCGCCGCTGCGCCGCGCTCGCGCTGGCGGTCAGGCCGGCGTAGATCGGCGCACAGCCGGGCGGGTCGATCACCACGAACAGGGTGACGAAGGCCGAGAGGAACAGCTCGATCACGTCAGCCGCCGGCGGCAACCCGGTCGTCGAACGCCGTCTGCCATTCCTCGCCATCCCAGTAGCGCGCGACCACGCTGCGCGATCCGTCGGGGCGCACCACGACGTGCCATCGCAGCGTGCCGTCGCGTGCGGCGCCGCTGCGGATCGCGTTCTCGGGGCCGGCCAGCATCTCGGCCGGCGGTGTCGGCTGAGAATCGCAGGCCGCGGTCACGGCGCCGATCATCTCGGGCGCTTCGAGCGGCTCGGGGAGAACGTCGCCCTGGTCCATCACCCAGCGGTACTCGCCGTCGCGCTGCCGCTGCCAGACGGTGGTGAAGTAGCCGACCGATCCGTCGGGCCGCTGCCACGGCCCGCGGGTCGCCGCGAGCGAACCGTCGCAGCTCGACCAGACCTCGTGCGGCTGCCAGCGTACCGCCTCCGGCGGGTTGGCGCGGCCCTTGAGCCAGGCTTGCGCGTTGACCGCTTCCGGAACGAACATCACCGCGTCAGCGGTCGCGTATTCGGCGAAGGCCGTCCACTGCCCTTTCTCCTGCGCCGTGCGGGCGAAGGCGAGCTCGGTGGCGATGACCTTCGACGGGTTGGCGCGCAGCAGCGCCGGGTCGACGCCCCGGCGCGAGCCGCCGAGCTCGAAGCGGTTGCCCTGCATCGGCGGCGGACCCGGGCCGCAACTCGCCGCCAGCGAGGCCGCGAGGGCCGCCACCAGCGCTGAGCGGAGCGCGCTCATACGGTGGCGATGGCCAGGTTGGTGAAGATGATGTTGACGATGTTCAACAGCACGATCAGGACCAGCGGCGAGAAGTCGATTGCCCCGGTATCGGGCATGATCCGCCGGATCGGCCGCAGCAGCGGCTCGAGCAGCGCGTTGATCGAGCGCCAGATCGCCGCGACCCACTGGTTGTGCATGTTGACCACGTTGAAGGCGACCAGCAGGCTGAGCACGAACTGCACGATCACTAGCACGATGATGATCGAGATCAGGTAGCCCACGATCTGGGAAAGCATGGCGAAGAGCACGGGTCGGCTGGCCTCCTGTTGTCCCGACGGTGCCTAGCCGAGCCGGGGGCGATGCATCAAGGCTCGCCGCCCTGGCCGCGCTCGAGCCGCTCCACGAAGGTGCTCGACTGGAGAGTCCAGCGCAGCTGGTCGGGCGTCGCGCCCGGAACGTCATTGACCCGGCGCAGCAGCAGGGTGCCCTCGGCGGGCGGCTTCGCGGGATCCCTGGCATCGGTCAACTTGCCCGCGACCGAGCAGTAGAGCGAGCCGGCGGCGCCCTCGACGAATGGGTCGGTCCATTCGACCTGCGGCTCGAGATAGCCGCCGAACACCGCTTCGAGCCGGGCCGCGTCGACCGCCGGGTCGTTCCACACCAGCGCCGCCTGCGCCCATTCGTGGCCGCCGATCGCCTCGAGGTAGAACTGGACGACGTCGACGCATTCCCTGCTCGCGAGGGCAGGAAAATCCTCGACGTTCAGAGGCTCCGAGGCGGCCGGCGCCGGAGTTTCGCTCGCCGTCGGGGTGGGGACCGGCTCCTGCTCCGCCTCGCAGCCGGCCAGCAGCGCGAGGGCCGCGAGCGGGAGAGCCGCACGCTTCATGCGGCGCGCACCAGCGTGCCGGCGCCGCGGCTGGTGAAGAATTCGAGCAGCATCGCGTGCGGCACGCGCCCGTCGAGCACGACCGCCGCCTCGCAGCCGGCCTCGACCGCGTGGACGCAGGTCTCGAGCTTGGGGATCATCCCGCCGCTGATCGTGCCGTCGGCGGTGAGCCTGGCGATGTCGGCGGGCGTGAGGTCGGTCAGCAGCTCGCCCTGCTTGTCGAGCACGCCGGGGACGTCGGTCAGCAGGAACAGCCGTGCGGCGCCGAGCGCGGCGGCGATCGCGCCGGCCATCGTGTCGGCGTTGATGTTGTAGGTCTCGCCGTTCTCGCCCGCGCCGATCGGGGCGACGACCGGGATCATTCCCGCCTTGCTTACGGTGTCGAGGATCGTCGTGTCGATCGCCTTGGGCTCGCCGACGAAGCCGAGATCGACAGCCTGCTCGATCTGGCTGTCGGGGTCCTTGGTCGTGCGCGAGACCTTGCTGGCCACGCACAGCCCGCCGTCCTTGCCCGAGAGGCCGATCGCCTTGCCGCCGGCCTGGGCGATCCAGCCGACCAGTTCCTTGTTGATCGCGCCCGAGAGGACCATTTCGGCGACGTCGGCGGTGGCCTTGTCGGTCACGCGCAGGCCGTCGACGAACTTCGATTCCACGCCGAGCTTCTTGAGCATCGCGCCGATCTGCGGGCCGCCGCCGTGGACCACGACCGGGTTGATGCCGACCGCCTTGAGCAGCACGATGTCCTGCGCGAAATCCTGCGCCGCCTCGGGGTCGCCCATCGCGTGGCCGCCGTACTTCACCACGAAGCTGCGCCCGGCGTAGCGCTGGAAATAGGGCAGCGCCTCGATCAGCGTTTCCGCCTTGGCGAGCATCTGCCCGGTTTCGCTGCTGTCCTGCGACGCGGTCATGGAGCGGCGCCTTAGCGGCTTGTCGGGGCCGTGCATAGGGTCGCGCAAGCATGCTCGCGCGGGTGCGGATTCCGTGTTACTCAGGCGCACGGGGCATCCTCGAGCAACAGAAAGCGGGCCGCATGGAAGAGTTCGAGCCGCGACTCGTCGCGGCCTACGAGGCGTGGCACCAGACGCGCGGTCGCTCGCCCGATCGCTTCTTCGCCCTCTATTCCGACGACATCGAGCTGCACTCGATCCTCGAGGCCTCGTTCGAGGACGACATGCGCGGGCCGTTCATCGGCAAGCCCGCCGCGATCGCCTATTTCGCCGCGATCGCCGAGCAGTGGGAGATGCTGGAGGCGAGCACCGAGGCGTTCATCGCGCGCGGCGACCGGATCGCGTGGATCGGCCGTGCCGCGTGGCGCAACCGCAAGACCCTGCGCGTGGTCGACGGGCCGAAGGTGGACGTGTGGACCGTGCGCGGCGGGCTCGCGGTGCACTTCCTCGAGATGTTCGACAGCTACGGCTGCGCCCGCGCGCTGGGGATCGTCGATCCCCCGGAAGAGCCCTAGTCGAAGATTTCCTCGAGCCACGACTTGCGCTTCCTGCCGGGCTTGCCGCCGTGGCCGTGGCCGTAGCCGCCGTGGGTCAGCCCGCCGGGCGACCAGGGACCGGGGCCGCCCGCCGGATGGAGCGGCTCGGAGGGGCGCGGCCCGCCGCCGCCGTCGGCAAGGGCCTGCGGCACGCTGCGCTCGACGATCTTGTCGAGCTCGCCGCGGTCGAGCCAGACGCCGCGGCATTGCGGGCAATAGTCGATCTCGATCCCCTGGCGGTCGCTCATCGCCAGCGGCACGCGGCAGACCGGGCAGGCCATGGCGGCGACTTCGTCCTGGGTTCGCATGCGAGTCTCCTCTCGGGTCAGTAGGCGAGCGCCCAGTCGGGATCGTCGAACGTCAGCTCCTCGCACGGGAAGGCGTCGCGGACGTGGGCGTTGAAGAAGCGGCCCTTGGAGAAGGCACCGCGAAACCTTGCGGCTACTTCCGGGGGCACGCCGCGATAGCGGTAGCGGCGCCCGCTGACGAACTCGACCTCGAGCGAGCGGGTCTCGGGCGCGTAGGCGAAACGGCGGATGACGGTCGAGGGCATGCCCTGACAACGCGCGAGGGCGCGGGCCGGGTTCCCGGCGCGGTCAGTTGCCGGCCTCGATGGCGGCCTGCCGCAGCCGGCGAATCTCGGCGGCGATCGCGGCCTCGGCGGCCGCGGGATCGGCATCGTCGAGCACCACGTGGACGTCGCGCGCCGGGGTTTCGCCGAGCTGGCGGCCGATGTCGGCGGCCATCAGCTGGGCGACCGGATCGTCCGCCCGCCCGCGCAGCGCCTCGCGGCGCGCCTCGAGCCAGGCGGCCCGCTCGCCTTCGGGGCGGTCGAGCGCGGCGAGGTAGAGCCGGACCAGCTCGACCCACGGCGCGTCGGGACCGGTCACGTCCTCGGCCCAGCGGACGAACACGCCGTCGGCCGGGACCCACTCACCGTCGCGCCGCTCGAGGAAGAACAGCGCGGTGGTGCCGAGCGGGAACACGTAGCGGATGCAGCCGCCGAGGTAGCTGACCGGGTGGGCGCGGGCGAACTCGGTCGGATTGCTGAGCATGGCAAACTCCGGCCCGGCGTCGCGGCTCAGCATCATGCCCTTGAGCACGACGTCACCTGCGGGCAGCGAGCCCTTGAGCGCTTCGAGCGGGCGGATCGTGACCGTGCTTTCGAACGGGTCGCCGCCCGGGTCGAGCGCGCCGGCGACGACCTTGCCGAGCAGGATCGCGTCGGCCGCGGCGGCGAGCTCGAGGTTCGACGGCATGCGGTAGCCCGGCGGCGGGCTGCAGGCCGCCGCAGGCAAGGCGGCGCAGCCCAGCGCGAGCGCGAGGGCCGCGGCCGCCGCGCGCATCACTCGGCGGGAGTGGCCGTCGGGCTCGGAGTTTCGGACGGCGTCTCGGACCCTTCGGGCGGGACCGGGGTCATCGGCGTCTCGGGCAGGTCGACGGGGATGCCGGTTTCCGAGGGATCGGTCACGATCAGCTCGCCGCCGCCGACGTCGGTCGCGCCGGCCTCGTAAGTCTTCTCGGCTTCGTCGTTGCCGCCGCAGGCGGCGAGGGCAAGGGCCGCCGAGAGCGGGAGAGCGAGGGAAAGGGTCTTCGATCGCATGGTCTGGTCTCCTTCACCCGGGAATTGCGACCGAACGACGCGCCGCGGCCATACGTAGTTCCCGCAGGGAGATCAGCGGTCCTCGCGATCGGCGCGCATCGCGTCGAGCGCGCGCTGGACCGCCGAGACGTCGCCGGGATCGCGGAAGCCGTAGTCGGGTTGAACCGGCGCCGGGGGTGGCGGCGCCAGCGGCACCGACAGCGAGCGCTCGAGGTCGGCGGCGAAGGCCATCGCCAGCGGCTCGCCCTCGCGCGCCTGGAACGCGTCGCGCTCGGCTTCGAGCAGCGCGACGCGCCGGTCGGGCTCGAGCCCGGCGACGCGGACGTAGAACGCGGTCAGCTGGACCCACGGCGATTCGAGCCCCTCGACATCCTCGGCCCAGCGGCTGAACGGCCCGCCCGCCGGGACCCACTGCCCGTCGGCGCGGTCGAGGAAGAACAGCACGGTCGCCCCGGGCGCGAAGCGGCGGCGGATGCAGGCGCCGGCAAGCGCGTCGGGATGCGGCGCCTCGAGCTCCTGCGGGTCGCTCGGCGGAACGTCGGCGGCGACGCTCATGCCCGCGAGCTTGAAGTCCTGCCCGGGCAGCAGGCCCTTGATCGCGGCGAGCGGGCGCACGGAGATCGTGCTCTCGGGCAGGACGACGCCCGAGCCGCCGGTGACCTGGCCGAGCACGATCGCGTCGGCATGGGCGGCGAGCTCGAGGTTGGTCGGCGCGCGGTAGCCGGCTTCGACGGTACAGGCCTGCGCGGGCGCCGCCAGCGCGAGCGGGGCGGCGAAAGCCGCGGCGAGGATCGCGAGCGGGCGGGGCCGAGTCATGCGGGCAACCTCGCACGGCCGCCCGCATTCGCCAAGCCGCAAGGCGTTTCGGGGCCGTGCGAACCTGAACCTCACATAAACACCGCGCCGCAACTCACGCCTTGTCTTGCAAGAGGCGCAACCAGCCGCGTTTCCGGGCACAGCGCGGCCCGCGATGCATAGATCGTCGGGGCATCGACGAATCCCAAGAGGAGGGTTGCAAATGCACAAGTATCTGATTTCCGCCGCAGCCGTGGCGCTGCTGATCCCCGCCGCCGCGCAGGCGCAGGTGGCCGGGGACGTTACCGGCACGACCACCGGCGCCCCGGGTTCGGTTACCGGCTCTGCCGGGGCCGGCGTGGGCGGTGTCGGCGACACCACCGGTACGCCGACCACCACCGACAGCGCTGGCGACACCGTGACCGACGTCACCGACGCGGCTCGCGACACGACCGACGAGACGACCGACGAGACCGAGGACACGGCCGATACCGAGGCGGCTGGCGGAGCCGAGGCCGGCGTGACCACGCAGACCCCGTCCGGCGACGCGGCGATTGGAGCCGAGGCGGAAGCCGAAGCCGACACCGACCCGAACGGCGGGCTCTGAGTCCACCAGCTGCGGACCGCGCAGATAACAGCGCACAGTCCCCAGGTCCGCGCAAACGAGGGCGGCGGCAGCGATGCCGCCGCCCTTTCGCATGCGCGGCCCCGCATCGCCGAAGTGGAAATGTCGCGCCGCCTGCTGGCGCGGCGAACGGCAGCGCGCGAAAAGCGCGCGCATGCCGACGCTCGTGCTGCTGACCCTGTCGAACGTGTTCATGACGGTGGCGTGGTACTGGCACCTCAAGGGCGGTCCCGAGGTCGCCAACGCGCGCCCGCTCGGCTGGGTGATCCTGATCTCGTGGCTGCTCGCCGGGATCGAGTACATGCTGGCGGTGCCGGCCAACCGCATCGGCTATGCCAGCGGCTGGACCCCCGGGCAGCTCAAGATCGCCCAGGAAGCGATCGCGCTGACCGTGTTCGGGCTGTTCATGGTGTTCGTGCTCGGTGAAGCGCTGAGCTGGCGCCACGTCGCGGCGTTCGCGTGCATCCTCGCGGCGGCGGGGTTCCTGTTCGTGGGGCGGTGAGGGGTGCCCGAAGCGCCGCGAAAAGGGCTCACAAGGCACAGCCTGTGCCCATCGCCGGCGGCGCGTGAAAAGCCGCCGTTTCAAGACCTTGGACCCGAAAAGGGCACAGGGCACGGATTCCGCGCGAAAGGGGCGGGTGTACCCATGCGGCGGCTGACATGCGGGGACGTGGCGCGGAGTCGTTCCATCCGAAAGTGTGGAACATAAAATGATCATGTAGGACAGCGAAATCTCCGCGCCTTCCGCTGCTGAGGAGCCGACTCTCCTGCCCCATTGACTCCCACAATGCTTGCCAGCGCGGGTCGGGGCGCGCACGATGGGGGCTCTTCGAGGGGGAGGAGCCGATGCGGATTGTCCGGGTGGCCGTGGCCGCGCTTGCCGCGGTGATGCTTTGTGCGGCGGAAGACCCGCCGCCGCCTGCCGAGCTCGCGGGCTATGTCGTCGAGGGGCGGTTCGAGCCGGGCGACTACGGCTGGGCGCGCGGGCTGTTTGCCGGGGCTTCGGCCGAGGAGAGCGCGACATTCCGGGCGGCGACCGAGTGGGCCGCCGGGTGCCGCCGCGCGGCGCGCGATGCGGCTGTGGCGGAGCTGGCGGCGATGGGCATCGACGCGCCCGACCTCGAGGAGGGCTATTTCGCGCTGACGCACTGCCCGGCGATGCCGCCGCAATTCGATTTCACGCGCCCGTTCGCCGATTTCGAGGCCGCGCTGCGCGAGGCGCGGCCGATCGCGCAGACCTACGTCGCAGCGGCCCGGCTGGCCGAGCAACGGGCGATGGGGAATGCCGCCACGTACGGCGAGGCGCTGACGGCGCGGACGATCGGCGAGCAGATGCTGCGGCTGGCGGTGAACTGGGGCCGCGAGCCGCTGGCCGACGTGCCCGAGCTGTCGCCCGACGGGCAGATGGCGCTGCGCACGCTGCTGTGGCTGGCGGCGGCCCAGAGCGACCACGCCAACACCGAATGGCTCAAGGCGCGCGTGGCCGAGAACGGCTGGCCGACGATCTCCGAGGTCGGCGACAAGGGCGCGAGCGCGGCCTGGCTGCTGACCCAGCACGCCGACGCCGACCCGGTGTTCCAGGCCCGCGTGCTGCGGCTGATGGAGCCGCTGGTGGCCGAGGGCGAGGTGTCGAAGCCGAACTATGCCTACCTTTAATGCTCAAGCTCACGGGCAAGCAACGCTACGGCACGCAGTGGGGCGCGTGCGAGGGCGACGTGCGGCCGCTGCGGCCGCTCGAGGAGGAGGAGCGGCTGGCCGAGCTGCGCGCCGGGATGGAGCTGCCGCCGATCGAGGAATACGCCGCGATGATGGACCGGATGAGCGGGGCCTGCGGGGAAAAGTGAGGAAACGGGCAAGGCCCTGAGCGCGGCAGGACCCGTCGAGTGGCCCGCCAGGGTAACCGGGATCGGCGCGGCGGCGCTGCCGTCGCATTGATCATTGCTCGCGCGGCGCGCAGACTGCCGGCAGTGGGGAGACGGCGCGATGGCTGACGACGATGCCGGAAGAATGCTCGCGCGGATGGTCGAGCGATGCGACGAAAGCGCGCGGCACGCGAGGGCGCGCGGCCGGCGCTACTACTTCGTCAGCTACTCGCTGATGATCCTCTCGGTCGCCGGAGCATCGCCGCAGGCGTGATGGCCCTGTGGAGCGAGGAGGTCCCGCGCCAGTGGGTCGGCACCGTCGCGCTGCTGCCGGCCCTGTGCGCGACGGTCGCCGTGCAGCTGCGCCTGAACGAGAAGGGCAACTTCTCGTACCGCCGGTACCGCGCGTTCCATGCGCTCGCCCGCCGGGTCGAAGTCGCCCGGTTGCGCGCCCCGACGCTCGACACGGTCGATGCGTTCAACGCCGAGCAGGCGACGATCAACGACAGCCTCGACGAGCAGTGGGTCGAAAGCCTCAATTTCCGGTTCAGCCCCTCCGGCCCGGACTGAACGGAGCGAGCGCGCGGCCGGAGGTCCGGCATGGCCCCGGCGGATTTCCCGCGCCACCGCACCGCGGCGCGAGCCGGCGGGAAACGTGAGCTAGCGCTGCTTCACGCAGAACGTGCGGTAGGGATCGACGATCGGGGTGCCGTCGGCGCGGCGGTTGTCGTCCCGCTCGAAGTAGACCGCGGGCTCGCCCGCGTTGTCGGGCTCGAGCCGGCCGAGCGCGCCGGCCCAGGGACCGTCGGCCAGGCGCACCGCGTTGCCCTCGCGGGTGAAGCGGCCGCCGCCCTGCTGCGTGCGGTAGGTGCCGCCGGGCGACAGCTCGAGGAAGCCCATCAGGCTCGGCCGGTTCTCGTAGGTCGCGATGTCGCCGGCGGCGATCCCGCCGATCCGCTCGCGGTAGCCGCACAGCAGCCGCGCGGTCGGCAGCGTGCCCGCGGCGGGCGCCTGCGTCGCCGCGGCGCCCCAGCGCAGCGTGCCGGCGAAGCGGCCCGAGACGCTCGGCCCGCCGTCGAAGTAGCCGCTCATGTAGCCGGGGCCGAAGCGCTCGCTGTCGCACTCGCCGCTGAGTTCGAAGCGGTTGCGGCCTTCCTCGCCCTTGAGGATGCAGCGGCCGTTTTCCATGAACGCCGGGCCGGGGCGCATCGTCACCGCCATCGCCTTGCCGCCGAACTCGACCGTGAGCGTGCCCGAGATCTCGCCGTCGGCGAGCGTGCCGCCGGCCTGCCAGGTGCCCTGCGCCTCTCCGTCGTCGAGCGTGCCCTCGCCGGCGAAATCCCCGGCATCGGGCGAAAGCGGCGCGGCGGCGAGCGGCGCGGCCAGCGCCAGCGAGACGAGCGCGAGCGGCCTCGCGGCGAAACGGCGAGCGATGTTCATGAGTGCGACCCCCTGTATTCGCGGAGCTTTTAGCGCGGCGCGGATGGGGCGGCTAGCCGGGTGTTGTCGCGGGAGCGAGTTTTTCCGCGCGAAGGCGCCAAGGCGCGAAGAGAGCTTGCGGGTTCCCCTGGTTCCTCATTGCGCCTAGGTTCGCCGCGAGGGAGAACGGGGGATGAGCGAACAGCCGGAGGCATCGACGGGCGCGTTGCAGGTCAACGGGCCGACGCTGGTCGGCCTGCTGTACCTGGCGACGTACTTCACCGCGGTCTCGGCGCCGATGGGTGTGGTGTTGGCCTACGTCTGGCGGCGGCAGCCGGTGCCCGAGTGGCAGCGAAGCCAGTTCACCTACCTGATCCGGACCTTCTGGATGGGCCTCGGCGGCTACGCGCTGTTCGCCGCGGCGACGCTGGCCGCGATCGCGGCCTTCGAAACGCCCTATGGGACCATGCCCGACGCGGTGCAGGCGGTCGGGTTCGTCGTCTTCGGCGGCGGGCTGCTCGCGCTGACGGTGCTGCTGCTGGTCCGCTGCGCGCTGGTGATCGTCAACGCGCAGCAACGCGTGCCGATGAGGGATGCGCGGAGCTGGTGGGTGTGAGGGGCGCGAGCGCGCGACACATCCATCTCGCAGGCCGCTAACCGGCTGGTAACGGCGAGGCGCCAGTTTCGCAGCGTGGTGCAGAGCAAGCGGAAGTGGTTCCGGCCCTGGTGGGTGTCCAAGTCGCAACGGCGCAAGGAGCGCGCGCGGCGGGTCAGAGAGCGCGACGGCGACAACTGTTGGCGTTGCGGGCATCCGATGGTGTTCGACGGCCCACGTCCGAACGAGGGGCGCGCGGCAACCGTCGAGCACGTGGTGCCGCTGGCGAAGGGCGGGACCTGGGCGATTGAGAACCTCCGCCTATGCCACGTCGGCTGCAACCGGCACCTGAAGGACAACGACCCGGCGCAGAAGGAACGCATGCGGCTACCGCTCGCGCGGCGGCAGTTTCCGAGCTAATCCAGCGGCGCTTCCTCGATGTGGGTCTCGCCCTGACAGGTGTGGCAGAACGCGTAGTCGTAAGCCGCGCCGAGCACCCAATCCTGCTCGTGCTCGTCCCACTCAGCCCAGGCGTCGCGGGTGACGTGCGTCGAGCCGCATGTCTCGCACACCATGCGGACCTTCGGTGCTTCCCTCGCTTCCGCCATTCGCGCATGATGCCATGCGGCGAGCGGGAGGGAAGGCTTGGCGGGGGGAAACTGGTCCGAATCGGTCGAGCTCGCCGTCGCCCGGCTCGCCGGGCGGCGCGGCGAGGCCGGGTTCACGCTGCAGCAGCTGGTCGACGAGGAGCTGGCGCGGATCGTGCGCGAGACGGGGTCGCGCGGGCTGACGCCCGAGGCGACGCTGCGGCGCGAGTTGCAGGAGCTGCGCGACCGAGACGGGATCGAGTTTCTCGGGCGCGGGCACTACCGGCTGCGCGCGGCGCCGATGGTGTTGCCGGCGACGGCGCCGGGCAAGTGCGTGTTTGCGACCGGCGCGCAGGCGGGTGACGAGCCCGACCGCTTCTATCGCTTCGCGCCGCGCTGGCTGGATGTGGCGACGCGCGCGGTCGGGCAGTGGATCGTCTATCGCCAGCCGCCGGCGGCCGGGCCGCGCGGCTATCACGCGGTCGCGCGGGTCGAGCAGATCGTGCGCGATCCGGCGGACCCGGAGGCGCTGCTCGCGCTGATCGAACCGGGCAGCTATCTCGAGTTCGGGCGCGACGTGCCGGGGCCGGCGGACGGCGACGCGCCGGTGCAGCCGATCGCGGACGAGGCGTTCGACCGCGTGCTCGCGCTCGGGCTGATCGACGAGGACGAGCTGCTGCCGCGCGAGGAGGCGTCCGACGCGCCCGGGCGGGTGCACGAGGAGCCTGAGCCGTTCCTCGGCCCGGTTCCGCGCGAGACGGTGCTGACCAGCCGCAAGGTGCGCGACCGCCAGTTCCGCAAGCGCGTGCTCGACGCCTACGAGAACCGCTGCGCGTTCACCGGGATGCGGCTGCTCAACGGCGGCGGCCGGGCCGAAGTCCAGGCGGCGCACATCATGAGCGTCAAGGCCGACGGACCCGACGTCGAGACCAACGGCATCGCGCTCTCGGGCACGGTGCACTGGATGTTCGACCGCGGGCTGGTCTCGCTGGGCGACGACGGCGGCATCCTGCTGTCGGACCGGATCGACGATCGCGCGAGCGTGGAGCGGCTGATCTACCCCGACCGGCGGGCGCGGCTACCGGATAGCGAGCGCCTGCGGCCGCATCGGCGGTATCTGGCGTGGCATCGGGAGTGGCATCGGTTTGCGACTTAGGTGCACGGGGCGGAATTGGGATGTTGTAAGGAGAAGCGTCATGTCAAATGCGGCCTTGCTACGAGACGTCTACGCGGCAGTTGCCGAATACGAAGCGCTTATCAGCGGTTACGCCGCCTACACTCACAGGATGCTCGAGCAGCTCGGCCCTGTCGAAGCGCTGTCTAGACTCATGGCCGACAGCAAGATCCAAAAGGGACTTAAGACACTCGCGCGGGCCGGCAGAATTGACATTTCCTTTGAGGCGGTGGTCGTGAAGCATTCCCATGCATTCCGAAAGCCGATCGTCGAAGCCGCGCAATGGCGATTGGAGCAAGCTCGTTCCGGCGCTGTCTAGGAATAATGCAAGTTAGACTGCCGCGCCGCCAGCCAAACCCGGGTCGACCTTCTCAAACAAGGGCAGCGTCGGCTTTTCTGACTTGTTCGCGAGCGAAGCCAAGCGATCACTTGATCGAATAAAGAAGAGAAAATAGGGATCGATTATTGAAAGTGTCCCGGACGCAGCATCAGCGTCCCACTCCAATATTCTTTGATTTGGATACATTGAGCGCGCAAAACCTTCGATTTGCTTGTACGATTCGGTAACGCTGCTACCGACTGGCTTCTCGTCGACACAAATCGCGTCTATTCTTCTCGAAATTTCTGCGTAATTCAATTCCATAAGCGGCGGGTCAGCGGTTAGCGCCAGCAAGACGGCGCGATACGCATCACCTTCTGACCCGTCGACGAATTTGAATGTCTTTCGCTCTGTCCCGCGAATTCGCGGCCCTGCGTGCATTTGTTTGAGAAGCGATGTGTAGTCAGCTCGTCCTGAGGTTTGCTCAAGGACGCTCTGCATCATAGTTTTGTTGACATCGAATTTGGCCGGATCAGGCAACCCTTCCCTGATGCCCAATTCAAAACAGAGCTGGAGGCAAAGTGCTTGCATGATTTGAGGTGAAGTGCAGGCTTCTTCGGCAAGACGTCGAATTATTTGATCACTGACTTGGATGTTTAGCGCCTCAAAACCTTTCAGGCCTATTTGGACCAAGTCGTCAAGAGACCAAAAGTTCGTATCGATGTTGATCGTTCGACCTCGCAATTCATGGTTGGACCGAACAACGTCATCGGCACGGTGGGGCACCGACGCCACACAGAATCGAATCCCGACCTCGACACCCGCCTTAATCTGTTTCCCTACATCCTCTTGAAGATCGCGCGCAATATAATGGAAATCATCTAGGAAAACTGTGAAGTCTCCATTCGCTATTTCTCGTGCCACCGCCGCCAATCCTTTGGACTGAGTGGTGACTGATTTCGTTGAGCTTGCACCTGTCTGGGTCGCAAGACCGCCCCCAAACCCGACTTCTGCGAAGCCAGGGACTTTCAGCTTTGCGCTCGCCGTTGCATTGGGAGTGATGGATTCGGATGCTCCCGCTTCCTCGGTAACTGAAGAAGGCGCCTCTATCCAATGCAGTATCGCGCTCCAGACTTCCTCCGGACTTGAAATCTGCGCGCCGTAGATAGGAATTATGTTGTCTTCGCCAAGCACTCGTTGAACGAGAACGGTCTTCCCGCTCTTTGAGGGCCCCGAAACCGATATTGCGGTCTTGGGGGTCTCAAAAGCGTTGCGTAGCGCCTTCTCCAGCTTCTCTTCATCGCGGGCGACGTAAGTATAGGTGGGAAAGTCCGTAGGAACGAAGACTTCGGTAGCCCGCAGATTAGCCATTGGCCCTACTCCGCCGCCTGCACCCCGCCAGCGCCATCCCCAAACAACCCCGGCCCGTCCGCCTCGCCTTCCTCGTTCGCCGCCGCGCCCTTGGCCTTCTGCCGCTGGTCGAAGCTCGCCCAGACGTCGTTCCAATTCCCGCGCGTGGCCGCCTTCGAGTATTCGGTCGCCCGCGTCTCGAAGAAGTTGGCGTGCTCGACGCCGTTGATCAGCGGCGCCAGCCACGGCAGCGGGTGGTCGTCGACCATGTAGATCGACGGCAGGCCGAGCTGGCCGAGGCGCCAGTCGGCGATGTAGCGGATGTAGCGCTTGATCTCCTTGGCGGTCATGCCGGGGACCGGGCCCTGCTCGAACGCGAGGTCGATGAACGCGTCCTCGAGCCGCACGGTCTTCTGGCACATGTCCATGATGTCTTCCTTGACCGCCTTCGTGAGGCAGCCGCGCTCCTGGCAGAACGCGTGGAACAGCCGGGTGATGCCCTCGCAGTGCAGGCTCTCGTCGCGGATCGACCACGAGATGATCTGGCCCATGCCCTTCATCTTGTTGAAGCGCGGGAAGTTCATCAGCATGGCGAAGCTGGCGAACAGCTGCAGCCCCTCGGTGAAGCCGCCGAACATCGCCAGCGTGCGGGCGATGTCCTCGTCGCTGTCGACGCCGAACTCCTGCAGGTAGTCGTGCTTGGCCTTCATCTCCTCGTACTCGAGGAACATGCCGTACTCGCTCTCGGGCATGCCGATCGTGTCGAGCAGGTGGCTGTAGGCGGCGATGTGCACCGTCTCCATGTTGGAGAACGCGGCCAGCATCATCTTGATCTCGGTCGGCTTGAACACCCGGCCGTATTTCTCGTGGTAGCAGTCCTGCACCTCGACGTCGGCCTGGGTGAAGAAGCGGAAGATCTGGGTGAGCAGGTTGCGCTCGTGATCGGACAGCTTCTGCGCCCAGTCGCGGCAGTCCTCGCCGAGCGGGACCTCCTCGGGCATCCAGTGAATCTGCTGCTGCCGCTTCCAGAACTCGTAGGCCCACGGGTATTCGAAGGGCTTGTAGGTCTTGCGGGCTTCGAGCAGCGACATGTTGGGGTCTCCGTGGGTTCGCGCGGTGCCGGGGCGAACCTCCTAGATAGGGAATCACGGAGCGGATTCGAAGGCAAGGGGGGATGATTCGGCGGGGATAATTTGCGGTTCTTGCGGCGGGGGTGCGGGGAAGTTTTTTTTTCACACGAAGACACGAAGACACCAAGGGGGCGTGCAGGCCTTCCGCGTTGCGCGGGACGGGATCTTTTCGCGCGAAGACGCCAAGACACGAAGGGAGCCCGCCCCGGCCGATCGGTCGGGCCGTCGGGAATCGACGGCGGATGAATTCGTTGCCGCTTTGCGGCTTTGCGGCTTTGCGCGAAATTCAAAGGGCGTGGCGTGCGCCGGTAGTTTGTGGCTGTCCGCGGTGGGCGCGGGAAGGTTTCTTTTCTCGCGCGGAGACGCGGAGGAGACCCTCGCGGCGAAGCCGCCCTCCAACCCCGGCTTCCCGCCACGGCGGACGTAAAGAGCGGCTTCGCCACAATCGGCACCTCTCCGCGTCTCCGCGTCTCCGCGTGAATATTCCGCTGGCTTGCGCAGGCTCTGGCGGCGGGAACGGGATCTTTTCGCGCGAAGACGCGAAGACACGAAGGCCCTGCCGATCAGTCGGCCTGTCGGGAATCGACGGCGCGTAGATTCGTTGCCGCTTCGCGGCTTTGCGGCTTTGCGCGAAATTCGAACGTCACGGGTGGGCAGGTCTCACAAGAAGATCGCCATGACCAGGCCGAGGGCCGCGAAGCCGAGGCCGGCGAGCGCCTTTTGGAGAAGGACCGAGGGAGCCGCGCCGGGGTCGTCGGGCGGCGGTTCGCCCACGGCGGGTCCGTCGCGCTGGACCCGGAGCACCTGCCACAGCGCGGCGGGAAGGCCGAGGCAGGCCATTGTGAGACCGATGACGTGCTGGGCGGACGATCCGCCGTACCAGCCCCAGGCCCCCATCGCGCCGAGCAAGGCGCCGAGGGTCGCCGTCCCCAGGCCCGGAGCGCTCCACGGGGCGGGCGCGGCTTCGTTGGCACCGGGCGCGCCGGGGATATGCGGGGCGGGCTCGATGGCCGCCCCGCGCGAGCCGTGCGCCGCCAGCCACTTCGGGAGGAGCGCGCCGAAGCCCAGCGCCGCCCCGGCGGCCGCCCAGGCCTTCATCGCCTCGATCGTCGCGGCGTCGGGCGGCGGAAAACCGAACACGCGCCTGCCCTCCCCTCAGAACACCACCGCCACCATGAACAGGACCAGTGCCACGACGATCACCGCGAGAGCGAAGCCGAGCACGGCGTCCGCTCGGCGAAGAAGCCGCGTAGCGCGGTGATCGTGCCGTCCTCGCGCCGCATTTCAGGCGGGTCGTTAAGCCAGCGCCAGAGGCCGAGCAGGAAAAGCGCCGCGCCGGGCAACAGGCCGCCAATCTGCAGCCAGCCCTCGAGGCCCTGTTCCATCAACCACGTGAAGATCGCCCCGAGTCCGCCGGCGGCCAGCGATCCGGAGACGAGCCGGGCCGGATCGAGCGGCGGCCGGTCTTCGTCTATCTCGAGCAGATGCTCGTTCAGTTGCTCGCGCAAGATCCCGGGATTTCGCGCGAGCCTGCGTTCGAGCCGCCAGCGGTACCATGCCCGCTGGAGGTGGCCGGCCGTACCCAAGAACGCTGCCACGACGCATCCGCCGGCGAAGACGCCCCAGGCGGTCGCGCTGGGCCAATCGAGACTTGCGATAACCTCCCCCACGCCCGCAACCTAGCCCGCGGCACGGCGGCTTCAAGCGGAACGAATCCGCCCGGCCGCGCATTGCGAGGGAGAGGGCGGCGGTCCGGCATTCGCCGGAGCCTTGTCCCGCCCGAGGAGCACCGGTCATGTGGAGCTTACATTCGCAGCAGCAGCAGCGCGGCGCGCAGCTGCACGCGCGCGCGGGCCGGCCGCGCCAGCCGGGCGAGGCGCCGGCCGATGCGGTCGCCGGGCGCGAGGCGCAGAATCACGAGCGTGCGGCGGAGGATGTCGCCGGAGGGCAGCCGCAGCCGGGCGAGAGCCCGGCGAGCCGGATCGAGGATCGCGACGGGGACATTACCCCGACGGCACCGGACCCGCGCGCCTCGTGGGACGACGCCGTCCAGCCCGAGCGGCGCGAGAGTGGGCCGCCGTGGGATGAACAGCCGTTGCCCGAGGGGAAGTAGGGTCAGGCAGCAGGCAGCAGGCAGTAGGGGCGTGGCCCCTGGCTCAGCGGCGTTCGGGCTTGAAGCGGCGGAGGATTTCGAGCGCGACGAGCAGCGGGGTCGACCACAGCCAGGTCGCCAGCGCCGCTTCGACCCAGCCGCGGCTCTCGGGCAGGTGCACGCTGCACTGGTAGACGCTCACGAAGCCGTCCGGACGGCAGGTCGAGGGCCAGTAGGCCTGCGAGAACAGGAACAGGCCGAGGACCAGCCAGCCAAGCTGGGTGAAATAGAGTGCGAAGTAGCGGCTGGTGGCTACCTCCGCCTGTCCGTGCAGGAAGGTGTTGCGCGTGTTTACCCGCATCGGCCCGTCGTATCATGCGAGGGTGAAGAATTCCTTACGGCACTCCGTAACCGCTGAAATCCGGGGCGAATTCCTAATCGCCCGACTTCTTCGAGCGGAAATGCGAGCCGCCGCCGAGCACGCAGACGCCGAGGAAGAAGCCGAAATCGTACCAGCCGCCG
>Ga0182741_1000531_pt1 | contig 56685 bp, 63 predicted proteins | sample eDN5th37CBELigOP_FD_128874 | JGI IMG/M metagenome (GOLD analysis project Ga0182741, IMG submission 128874) | Enriched Organic Plus compost microbial communities from Emeryville, California, USA - eDNA 5th pass 37_C BE-Lig OP (version 2) (version 2) ... | reverse complement strand
CTAAACGCAAAAAATACCCAACCGGTTCTAAAACAAACACCCTGGCGCGGGGTGGAGCAGCCCGGTAGCTCGTCAGGCTCATAACCTGAAGGCCGCAGGTTCAAATCCTGCCCCCGCAACCAACGATCCCTGCGACTGACTTAAGCCCTTGCCATGCAAGGGCTTTTTGCTATTTGAGACATCTTCTGCGCGGCCCAAAAGTTCGTCCAGAAGCGCCTTCTCCTCGAGGAAGGCCGGGTTTTTCTTGCCAGATGCAAAAGTCAGGATCGCCGCCAGATCGCCGCGCAGCACGATCACCAGTTCATCATTGTTCGGAACCAGTTCGATGCGACTGACGAGTGAGCGCAGCCGTTCGGCAGCCTTTGCCCGCGTCGCTTCATTGTGAAGCTGATCGTGCAGTGCTTCGATCTGTTCATGATAGATTTTGGACATGTTTGGATACAGAAGGGCAGGCGGCTCTTCCGCGCCGTCGAGAAGGGCTTTGAGTTCCTTCTTGCGCGTTTCCAGTTTCGTGCCGCGTTCTTTTATCATTTCCACGGTCAGCGCCTCTTTGAGGTAAAGATCGAGGATCCTTTCAAGTTCGCGGTCGATCTTCTTTATCTCGGTTTCTGCTGCTTCAATAGAAGCGCGCGCGGCGATCCGGGCCTTGTTCACTTCCCGCGTAAATTCCTCGCAGAAATCCTTGAACAGTTCCGGCTCCATGAGATGCCTGTCGAGGCCATTCAATACCGAGGCTTCAAGCGTATCGCGCCGGATGTTGAGCCGATTGTTACAGGTGCCCTTGTTTCGAGCATTGGTGCAGCCCAGCAAATCCTTGGAAATCATCGAGTAGCCGCCACCGCAGCAGCCGCACTTGATCAGCCCTGTGAAAAGATGCTTTGGCCGTCGTTTCTCGCACAGGAAGTTTTCGGACGTATCTGACCAAGGATCGTGCGCGAGTTTCTGCTGCCGTTCTTTTACTGCATCCCAGATGTATTGATCTATGATCCGGAGATCAGGAACGTCCTGAATGACCCATTCGCTTTCCGGGTTCGGGCGCGATACGCGCTTACCGGTATCGGGGTCTTTGATATAGCGCAGCCGGTTCCAGACTAGCTTGCCGACATAAAGTTCGTTGTTAAGGATGCCGGTCCCGCGCTTCGGATTGCCGTGAATGGTAGAGGGTCCCCACTCGCTGCCTTGCGGCCCTGGCACGCCCTCGCTGTTCAGTGCCATGGCGATGGCCCGCGACGACTTTCCTTCCAGATAATCCATGAAGATGCGGCGCACGACATTCGCCTCGGTCTCGTTGATTGTGCGCTCGCCTCGGCTGGCTTCTCCGGCCTGATCGAACTGGCGCACGACGTCATAGCCGTAGCAAAGCCCACCGCCCGACTTGCCATCTTCGATCCGGCCGCGCAGGCCGCGCCGCGTCTTGTCGGCAAGGTCTTTGATGTAGAGTGCGCCCATCGTGCCTTTGAGGCCGATATGCAACTCGCTCACTTCGCCTTCGGAGAGCGTGACGATGCTGACGCCGGCGAAGCGCATCCGCTTGTAGAGGCCGGCAATGTCTTCCTGATCGCGGGAAAGTCTGTCGAGCGATTCCGTGAGGATGACGTCGAAGCGGCGCTTTAATCCGTCGGCTATCAATTCCTGTACACCCGGCCGCAGAAGCGACGAACCGGAGATCGCCCGGTCGCTATAGCTGTCAACGACGGTCCAGCCTTCGCGCTCTGCGCGGGCACGGCAAATGCGAAGCTGGTCCTCAATCGAAGCGTCGCGCTGATTGTCGGACGAATAGCGGGCGTAGAGTGCAACTCTCATGAGACAGCCTCGCTATTTGCGGAGGCGGTTTCGGGCGGCGCGCTCCTGTTCGGCTTCAACGAATTTACGGGCAGCCTGCCGGGCGAGCATTCGGACGAACTCGCGAAGGCGCGGATCGGGCTTCGACGGATCGTAAGTCGGCATGGTGTTGGATGGCACGAGGACCACCCGAACCTTGCTTGCCGTTGTCCCGTTCCGTTTTGCCACGACATGATCTCCGCCGGTGAGCGGACCAATCCGCTCCAGGCAAAGACTGGGCTGGAAACCGGCCGATGGGAATGCGAAATCGCGGGCATTTAAGCGACCTCCGCTGTAGAGCACCGTCATTCATTGTGCCGCTTCGTCGTCGATCGTAGATCAAGCGGCGGAAAAAGACGGCGTCAGCAGAAGACTACATGAAATTTGACGCGAGCGAATCCCCCAAAATTGGAATAATATTGCCTTTTGGTCACAACAAATCGTTCAAACCGATCTCTAACCTAACCAATGAGGGTAAGCTCAGGTGGAATTTGCGTCTTCGTTTCTGACGATCGTGAATACCGTTGGTGGTCGTAAAAGCGGCCGCTCGGTGTATTTGGGTTGAATGTCCTGTTTGGGGTGGTGAGCGGAATGGCAGGTTTCGGATGGGTTGAAGGAAAACCAGCCTTCAATTATCCTGAAAGCTTCAAAAATAGGACCTAGATATTTGTAGCAAGTTTCGGGATTTCTGCGACGATTCTGCAAAGCATTAATATTTTTAGGCCGAGGAAGAGAGAGATAGTGTAGATGCGCATAACGGTTATGAGTGGCATTTGCGCTGCATTTTTGAATATTGGAGCAGCCACAGCGACGCCGGAGAATATGACGGTAAACCACCTTCTTGCCATCTGCGAAGCGCCCGATGTGCAGGCGGCGATCGTGCAGGGTGATAAACTCGGCTGGCAGCGGCTGACCGATGAGGAAACAGAGGATTGGCGTACTCATTTCGTTGGCTACAATGGCGGCTCTGTAGAGGCTGTAGGCTGGCGGCGGGAGAGCGCAGGTCGAACCGATTCATTGTCGTTCTGGGTCGCAGTCGGTCCAAACGGACACAAAGCATGTACATATTCGACGGCGAGACCTGCCGGATTGCTAGATGCCTTGTCGACGCGTCTTGGCCCTCCTGACACTTTGGACAAGGAGGAAGCTATAGAAATGATATCGGCTTATTGGAAGCAAAGCGCGGTCGAGTATTCCTTCACTCAGACAGGATCGTCCGCTACTATCGCTGTCGGACCGAGTAGATGAGGCAGCCGACGCATCGATAGACCGTCGCACATTCCTAAGTTTCGCGACAAAACCGCAGGCGCTGATTTTTGAGGCAAATTTCCGTCGCAAAATCATGTGCAAAAATCAGACTTTTGCGATTAAGTTTCGCGACGATAGTTTATCAGTGATTTAGAGGGGCGAATATGGGAAATCCAAGCCAATTTGGTCGGGAGATACCTCTCAGAGCACACACGCTCTTGACCGAACTCTATGAAAATTTGCCAGAAAGCTCCCGATCCCCCGGTCTGAAGCTGAAAGCTACTTTCCTGCTCGCCGTAGCTATGCCCATCATATCTGTCCCCTATGAAAGATTGGCACAGGGAAAAGCATACCTTGGTACAGAGGATTTGGCAGATGTCATAGAGAAGGTCATCAAATCAGATACTCCTGTGGAGGACGCACCCTTCTATGCCGGTGAATGGAGGTACCATAAGCAGGAAAAAGGATCGGAGTTTCCTCGGTTAGGAGAACATTTTCCCAAGCATATCTTTGATTCATTACAAACGGGAGAAGCACTCAATGCGGCCAAGAAGCTTAGCGCTAAAGACTTCTGTTCTAATGTTCGAAATGCTCTCAGTCACGGAAGCGTATTCTATCTTGATGCACAAGGAAACTCAGGCGAAAACATTACAGTAAGCCGTTTCGCCTTTGTAAGCACAAATCGACAAAAAAATCCGAATGCACTACACATCCAGTCCGTAACGATGGGGGATTTTCGGAAGTTTTTAGGAAAATGGGTAGATTGGTTACAAAATCCGGCCAGCCCTAATTAGTATCAGATACTCATATCTTATTAGAATTTAACCGGCACTGTGTTGCGAAACTTAAGAGTTGCGCGACCCTCCATAGGGCTTATGTCTCGCAATGAAAGACATGGGTCGTATTTTCGCGCTCAATGGGGCGAAAACCAAGTGTTGGCCAAAACGCTTCCGCCTCAGGTCCATCGGCATAGAGTGCGATCTGGCGATCAAATGGTTTTGCATGTTTTAGGACGTAGAGCGCGATCTTTCGGCCAACCCCGCGCCTGCGGTAGGCTGGTCGAACATAGAACCGCCTCATACGCAACCAACTGCTATCAACGAAATCCTGAGTGATGCCGCCAATACCGGCAACTTCATCATGGATTGTGGCTAGCACTAGTATTTCGCCGGGGCGTTTGAAGCGATTGGACCCGTCGCGCCACTGATCTTGAAGCACGGATATGGTGTCGAAGCCCTCGGTCGCGGCTTCAACAAAGAGTTGTTCAAAGTGTTCTGGCAATTCAACGATCTGCCTAACCACAACTGCATTACTGTCATCCACCATCAGAATTCTACTTCCTGTCGCTCCCCTGTCGCAAAAATCCCTCAACCTGCGAAACCCCTTCGGCCAGCGTTGGGGCAATGACAACAAATGCGGGGCGCTCCTTTATCCATAGCAGGCAAACGCCAGCTTATTGCCGTCCGGATCACGAACATAGGCGTAGTAGAATCCGGGACCATATTGAGGCCGGAGGCCCGGCTTTCCTTCACATGTTCCGCCACCTGCAATAGCCGCCGTATAGAGCTGGTCCACAAGTTCTTTGGTCGGAGCGCGCAAAGCCAGCATGACACCATTTCCTGCTGATGCTGCCGCACCGTTGAAGGGCTTGCCGATGCAAAAGCCGGGACGCGCGTAATCGTCCAGCGACCCCCACGACACACCGTTCTCGCCAGTCCAGCATCGTGGCTGTCCGAGTATCGTCATCAGGGGTTCATAGAACCGCACCGCACCCGCTAAGTCATTTGTGCCAAGCATGGCATACGCAAACATAAGTCCCTCTCGGAGTTATGCTATCGCGAAAATCCCAAAACATGCGACAGCGCAGCCATCTTAGCGTCCGCTTTAAAGAATGTCATTTATGACGATAAACGACGGCAATGACGTCGGTAACTGCCGGACCTTTAAGCGCTCTATGTCGGACGTTCGAGGTGCCGGAAAATTTGCTGAAAGCGGTCATTTGATATGGCCGTTGCGCTTCGACAGAAATCAATAAGCGATTTGAATTGAAGCTGACTCAGTAAAACACCATGAATTAAGCGATGGGTACTGGGGTAAAATTGTATTTCTACTGTCTGGCAAACTCAGCGATCCCGGTCGAACCCACTCGGACACGCGCTAAGAATGGCTGGTGGCCTGACAAGGTGCTTAATCTTATATATCATCGAAATAATATTAATTATTGAATCTCGTGACAGTCGTGCATAACTCGTATTCTCGAGAAGTATGCTCAGAGCATGGCTACAATGCAGTTGGGCGACGCCGGTTCAGAAGAAGAGAGAGCTTGAGAAATGGCAGTGCTAAACATTCCGGCAGCGCGTGTCCGGCAGGGCGACCTGACCCTGTACACGACTGCCTTGAAGGTAAGTGATCTCATACAACCTGGATTTTACATAGTCGAAACGCTCGATCCGGCGACCGAAGACGACAAGGGCTACCAAAGGCTGCTCAACAAGGCACGCGCTAAGAAGCTCGCCGATTATGTGATAAAGGGCCAAGACGCGCGCGACGCATTCCTGCCCACTTCGGTCTTTCTGGCCACGGACAAATCAGTGTTGTTCAATCCGTCTACAAATACGATCTCGATCGACACCGGTATAGTCGGCCCCTTCAATGTCGTAGACGGACAGCATCGACTAGAAGGGCTTAAGGTTGCGGCCGAGAAAGACCCACGGGTTCTTGATTTCGAAGTGCCCGTTAACATCGCTATAGATCTGCCGACTTTGCACCAGATGTGCCATTTTCTAATCGTCAACACAACGCAGAAGAGCGTCGACAAGTCAGTTGAGCAGCGCATCATTGCCAGACTAAGCGATGCTCTTGACATCGAGGATATGCCGAGCCTTCCGAAATGGATCCTGAATACGGTGGAAAAAGGGGAAGTTGAGAAAGCCATTAGGTATGTCGATTACCTGAACGATCAACCGGATTCTCCTTGGCATGGCCGAATTCGGAAAGCGAATGATGATACAGGCACTGGTCGAATTAATCAGAGTAGCTTCGCCAAGTCGATCGTGAAGTATGTACTGACGGCGAACAACCCGATCACGGCTATCAGGGACTTTGACAAAGAGAAGAAGATTTTCCTTAATTACTGGAAGGCGATTGCGTCTACACTCGATGATGGTGAATCCGAAACTCTCTACAAATACGTTGGAGTTGAGCTTTTCTGCCAGTTTTCGATCCCCTTCTTCATGAAGCTTCAAATGGGGGGCAACTATCAGGTGGCCATAATGGAGTCACTGCTGCAATCCTGTTTCGACAATCTGGAAGGAGAGTACGCGGGAGCTGGACACCCCGAATGGTGGCGCACCGGCGGGCACGCTGGACGCCTCAATTCCGGTGCGCTGCGACTCGTCGCGCAGGAGATGACACGCGCGCTCAACAGCGCATCAATGGCGGAAACGATCCAGGTATGAAAGTCGCTGATCTTTCACCACGCCCGCAAGTGAGGGAACTGTTCCGGCTCGCCCAGATGCGCTTTGTACCTGAAAGGTCCGGGTGCTATGTGCTTGCCACCTTCGAGGAGGAAATTCTCTATGTGGGACTGGCCACAAACCTCAGACGGAGGTTCAGGCAGCACCTAGATACACCAGAGAAAGTTAAAGCTACGGCTAATGGGCGTGCTTCTTGGTTCTATTGGCTGGAATGCGCGGACTTAGAGAAACTGGAGCGCACCTGGCTTAACACCCATGCTCTTGCCCATGGCGGATGGCCTATACTGAACAAGGTCTATTCGCCGACCGCAGTCTGAATGCTGCCATAATCGGCCTTTTTCTTGCCCCGTCCGCTGGACGAAGTAACGCTAGGTATTGCGCGACGTAGTGGAAACTACGAACAGCGATAACTAAGGTCGGAAGCTGAGTGCCTTGTTCGGGGCCGACTGCGGTCTTTTGCTTCGCGCGCAATTCCTGTCGTAGAGACCCATGTAGACTCCGCACGAAAACGGTCATCAAGGTTTGCAGTTCTGGAGGTGTGGTCGTGCCAAGAAGCACTATAGCGCAATTCATCCTATTCGCGGACTTGCGGAGCAGGCAATCAGCTTGCGAGATCCCCTAGTTATTGCAACGTAGAGGTTTTGGGTGTTCCGACTTCGCATCCTGTCGAACTCTGCTGCGTTTAGGATGACTGCAACGTCTGCCTCCAGCCCCTATAGGAGAAGCGGGCTACCCACGGCTCGTGGCGGAACACGCCTTCCTGTCATGCGGCTCTGTCCCCGGATCCGCACAGCGGCGTCGAGAAACGTATCCTGCCCGGCAGGGCCGCATGAACTCGAGGCTTGCAGGCAAGTACACAACATCTTAGGCCGGAACGTTCGTGCTCCATGCTTGTTCTCAAGTGCTAAAAGCAGCCCTGTCAGATCCATTGCGGACCCAGTCCTTTTGTAGTCCATTGCGGCTGTCCCGGTCGTCGTCGCCTCTTTTCGCCCAGCCCCGCGTTCAAGTACTTCGACCCGTCTAATCAGCTCGGTACCCTCGACATTAGTGGTAACCGCGGAAGCGAAGTCGAGGACAGTCTTGGACCCAGTCAGACGATCATGTCATCAATTAATTGGCATTTCTCCAGATCTACCCCGTAGTTGTGGTGGAATTGCCGCTTAGCGATGGCGATGAGTTCGGTATTTTCGGTTCTACCGGTTAGCCATTTAAAGTCGTAGTTGAATGCACCTGGCTTCAAAGTCCATTGTAGTTCTAAGTCGAAGGTTAGCATTCCACTGAAAAAGCCGTTCACTAGCGCTTTGATGTTTTCGGCGCTTCTGTCTGGCATAGAACGAGGAAATATCTGTTCAGTGTCCGCTCGATCCTGAAATAGCGAAAGGTGTGATATGAAGAGTGATTGGATCTCTGGATTAGATCGCTCACCAGCAAGCCAAATTCCGGGCCAGCAGAAAAACTCAGGTCTCTCTCTTGTCCTTCGCAAAGGCCAGATGGTGTGAAATGATAACACGCACTGGCATATTTATCTGGCCATACGCAAAGGTACGATGTTCTTCCATTAAGTCGCGGATAGGCCCATCGTCGTCTAGGAGCGCAACGACCACATCAAGCGCTTTACGTGGGTCATCATATCCGCATCGCTCAGTCAATCTCGTAGCAACATTCTCGTACTCATTGGCAGAGAACTCTTTGATCGCTTGCGCCAATTCAGGTGTTTCCGCCGCCGCTAAACAAAGCCGCGTGAATCGCGCGCCGGGATCAACATCGCAAATAAAATTCTCAAAGGAAGTTATTTCGAGTGGAAAGCCTCTAGTGGGATTTATTGCTAAGTCACAGATCAGGAGAAATAAGCCCACCACTGGATCATCATGACGCTCTGGCCAGTCGTTAGCCGTAAGCCGAAGGAAGAGTTCGAACGCGTCGGCATAGAGAGGCGTGAAGTATCCCTCATCGCGGTAGATACTCAGCAGTTCTGGGCCGCCAGATGAAGCTAGGAATTGAATCTGGCAGAAACGTGCCTGGCCCTCGAAAATCTTTTGTAGTCCTATTTCTGCACAAGGTGGCAGTGAACCGTGATAAAATCCTTCTACCTTTTCAACTTGGAGGCGCAAAAAATGAGGGTCCCAATCATCAGGGTTTGGTAATTGCCCATCCCGAAGATCGCAGGAGCCAATGATAGCGTAAACAGTTTCGCCGTAAGCTTTGAGGTAGCTATGACCGACGCTTTCGAAGTATGGTGTTTGTTGGAGTTTCACGGCAATTCGGGGTGCGAAGGCTATTTGCATATAGTAATAAATATCAAGCGCATTGTTCACGGCGATATTGGCTGCGGCGAGCACAGGATCAGCATGTGTCTTACCCTCCAACATCGCGCGGTGTGCCCAAGCTTTGACCGGCTTTATGCAGCCGACGCCTTCGCCAAATTCTTGGAGAAACCTCATGCTTCCATAGACTTGCGCGGGGTATGAAAGACTTAATATTAGACCAGCCGTCGAACCCATATGCTGCCGTATACACCGAGCGATGCGTTGAAGACCGTCGGGTCGTCGACTGGGTCAAGTAGGTGCGGATCGAGTGATGAGAATTCAAGCATTTTTCACGTATAGCATAAAGCCGCTTATTAATATTCACAAAACGGAACGAAAGCGACATATTGGCATGAAATATGTGATGATTTTTGCAGAGTAAATCGCCTAAAAATAGCATACGTATTAAATATATCGCAGTTGATGGATCGATATGCCTGTAAGAACATTATATTTCGATGAATCTGGGTTTACTGGATACAATTTACTCGACCCATTGCAGCCAATTTTTGCAATTGCAAGTGCAGACATCGCAGAAGATAAGTCTCTAGAGGTCCTTCAGAAATCGTTTCCAAAGTATCAAGGAAATGAGTTTAAGTTTTCAAGTATATGGAGTTCAAACAACCGCTCTGGCTTATTGAAGTTTGTCGCCCATTTGGAGAGATTGAAAGGAAATTATTTTGTTTACATGGCGGATAAGCGTTTCACAGTTCTGTGTAAGATTGTTGATTTTCTTATAGAGCCATTCATCACGGATACGGGATATGATTTCTATGCGGATGGATTTTGCTGGAAATATGCAAATTTCATTTATTATGGGTTCACTCAGTTTACTGAGCCAGATTTTTTGAATAATATTCTGAATGAATATCAGTTATTTAGCAGAAATCCAACGCTTGATAACCTTGCAACATTGCAGGTTCAGCTTCGTACATTTGCGGAAGACTCGGATGAAAGAGTAAAGGTTTTTCTTGAGCAGATGGTACTCGGCGCGGAATTATTTGAGCGCTGCCACGATATTGAGAAATTTCGTGTGTCGAACGAGTTGCAGATGACAACAATGTTAGCAATTGTCTCGTATTGGCGGCAGCGTTATCGTGAGGATTTTGCTGTTGTCCACGATGATTCATCGAATTTTCTAAGAAGCCGCGACATGTGGGAAAAGATCACCAATACGAACGTGCCAACTCAGTCTCAGCGCAGTGGTGATGGCAGTGACGTCGAATATCCCTTACGCGTTGTTTCAACTACACCAATGAATTCTAAGGATAGTTTCTCCATTCAGTTTTGTGATGTATTAGCGGGCTTGGTAACCAAACATTTCAGCTCGCGCACTGAAGGAGAAGACCGCTTATTTATGGATCGGTTGATCGATGCTGGTTTAAAACATGTTACATATAATGGAGTACGGCCGGAATTAGTATTTCCTGACCAAATTCCTCCCCGCCGTCGTGAAGGCCCGGATGTTGTGGATCAGATGATGGGAATTATTTACGGTTCTCATAACCAGGATGGGGTCAGTTCCGGCTGAGGGCGAAATGACAGTGCGCCGGGAGACTGGCAAGTCCAGTCGGCGGTTAGTTCTATGGCAAGACGGTCGAACTTACCGTCGTTCTTCCCTGTGTGCGTTATGAAGTACTCGGTTAGCGGAAAGCCGCTATTTGCGGCCTTTCCCACCTCTTCTCTCACCGTGGTCTCATCGAGCTCATTGTCGAGATCAATGCATTTGCATTGAATGCCGACCAAGCGATTTGGGTCACCGTCGCGATACCCCATCAGGTCCAAGCCGTACTGCGCTTGTCCACTGCGACCAAATCGATGAATTCCATCGTCCTGGAGAATGTCTCCCCAGAGCACGACCGAAGCACTTTCAAAATCCTGCCAATTGGCGGGCGGTTGAATTTGAGTTTGAGATACAGTCATACTGGCCAGACGGTTCGAGGCGGAATTGCTAAATGATCATGATTTGTTCCCAGTATCAATGTAACCTAAAGTTCAGCCCCCAACTATCTGGTCAAGTATAGTTGTTTCAGGAGTGGTTTGCCGAGTGTGGTGGTTGAGGTTGGCAACAGAGTGGCAGCCTTCTTCGCGTTGTTAGTAAAACCCGTCTGTCCGCTAACGGCCCCTTATCGGCCATTGTAGAGCCAGATGACTTCGCCGGTTAATTCGGGCATTATCCCTGCCATGTTCCGTGAATCTACCCTTTCACCTTTTGTGTATTTGACTCCTGCGCTTGCGCGGCAGGAGTTGGTGGGAAGTCCTCTTGCCATTAACGGGATGAAGCTTCTCAGCTATATCGATAAAAACGGCGGTGTGCCTTTGACCCAATCGTTAGGGGCCTTCCATAGAAAATGCGTTGAATGGGCCGCGCATGAATTCCAGTGGCCGGGATATGAACCAGAAATCCTCTATTCAGTGAACAAGGTTCTCAATGAACCGGATTTCCCCCCGCTTTACATGCTGCACTGGGCGTTACAGGATCTTCGTATCATCCGTCACTATAAAGGTATGGCGCTGCTCACAAAGCGCGGAAGGTCGGTTTTAGGTAATCACGGTGAGCTGCAGGCTGTTCTAGCCGAATGGATACTGGCCGAACCGCTTCAGGATAATCTGTCGCCTGAGGCGGCTGCGTTGTTCTGGGATCTGAGACATATGCTTGGCGTTATTTCGAACCGGTTAGGCGATTGGGTAACACTTGGGGTTTTCACGGAATGGGCCCTTCCTGTCGATCTTTTCCCTTTTGGGGGGCCGTTAGGACGCCGACACGAGGCAAGCTTCTTCATTGCGCGTAATTTTGTTCGGCCTTTGACCTGGCTGGGAATGTTGGAAGAATCTCCTATGAACGCGCCTGGCACTTCAATGATGGATCGGCAATTCCGTAAGACGATTATTTTCGACAGATTTTTCAGGATCACTCTTCCGACCGGGTTCACAACGGTCGTTGTCCATTGAGAGCCAGACGCTCCGGTTTCGGCTCCGTTCAGTCGATTAGATACTAACTCTGCACGGAGCGCTTCGCGCGCTTTGTCGTGATCGACCGCGGCTGAAGCCTTGCCGATCCTTTAGGGGAAGCCAAGGGGCGTTGCCCCTTTCTCCCCTCAAACGCCGCCTGCGCATGGCAGGGCCGCCCGCTTCTCAGGACGGCCCATATCTCTCACTGCCATCATATTCCGATTCCGTCCCGCTCGCGGTGCAGCCCGGCGATGCTCGCCGGCATTTGTCCCCTCCCATCCCCAGGGCTCGCGCCCCCCCGGGAGGCATGTCGGGGACATGCCTCCGGCATTTACGGAAAAAGGATTGGAACAATGGTAAGGACTGCGAAGAAGGCGAAGGCCGTCACGGTTGCGACGGCGGAAAATGCGGCGACGGATGCTGAAATCCGCAGCGTCGGAGACGTGGCGGCGGAAGTGGTGGCGGAAGTGCCCGCGCCGGAACCGGAACCCGTCGCGGAAACCGCAAGCGGCACGGAAATCTTTATTCCCTAAACAAGCTCAAGAAGTCGCCGCGCAATGCACGCAAGACCCCGCACAGCGAAGCGCATATCGAAGCGCTTGCGGCCAGCATCGCCGCCAAGAGGCTTTTCCAGAACCTTGTTGTGGAACTGGAAATGAATGAAGCGGGCGAAGCAACCGGCTTCTATTTCGTGACTATCGGAGAAGGCCGCAGGCTGGCGCAGATGTTGCGGGTGAAGCGTAAGGAAATCGGGAAGACCGAAGCCATCCGTTGCGTTCTGGACACCGCCAACGACCCGCAGGAAATCAGCCTTGACGAGAACGTGACGCGGGCGAACATGCACCCCGCCGACCAGTTCGAGGCGTTCCGCGAACTTGCGGACAATCGCGGGTGGGGAGTGGCGGAAATCGCGGCCCGTTTCGGCGTTTCGGCCCATGTCGTGAAGCAGCGGCTCCGACTTGGCGCGGTCAGCCCCAAACTGATGCAGCTTTACCGTGATGAAATCCTGACACTGGACCAGTTGCAGGCCTTCACGATCACCGACGACCATGCGCGGCAGGAACAGGTTTACGCCAATCTCGGTTATAATAGAGAGCCGTATGCCATCCGGCGCGATCTGACACGGACCCATGTACAGGCAAACGATCGCAAGGCCATCTTTGTCGGACCGGAAGCCTACACGGAAGCGGGCGGTTATATCGTCCGCGACCTGTTTAGCGAAGATCGCGGCGGCTACTACGACGATCCCGCACTTCTGGACCAGCTTGTTCTTTCCAAGCTGGAAGGTATTGCCGCCGACATCCAGGCGGAAGGCTGGAAATGGGCGGAAGCCTCTATTGATTTCCCCCATGCGCACGGCATGAGCCGTTTCTATCCGCATGCGCTCGAATTGTCGGAAGAAGACGAAGCAGCCTTTGCCGTAGCACAGGACGAATTTGATGCACTGACAGCGGAATGGGAGAAGACGGAAGAAGACTTGCCCGCCGATGTTGATCAGCGTTTCGCAGAACTTGAAGCGGGCATGGAACGCATCGACGCCAAGCGGGAAGGATACGAGCCGGACCAGATCGCGCGAGGCGGCGTGTTCGTCACGCTGAACCATGACGGAACCGCCCGCATCGAACGCGGTTTTGTCCGGCCCGAAGATGAGGAAAAGGAGCCGGAACCGGAGGGAGACAAGAACACGAAAGGCGACAGCGGAACCGTGATTGACGGCGTTCGCGTCAATGAGAACGGCGAAATCGTTGAAGACCCGTTCAGTCCGGACCCTGATAGCGACGGCAACGGCGATGACGAACTTGACGAAGAACCGGAAGGAGATACGAGCCAGCCGGTTTCCGATATTCTCACCCGCGACCTGACGGCGCACCGGACGCTTGGCCTTCGCCTTATGCTTGGAGAGCAGCCGGAAATCGCCTTGATCGCCGTCACCCATGCGCTTGCCGCGCAGACGTTCTATCTTGGCGCGAACGCTCATACTCTCGAAATCCGTCCGATCAAAGCGCACCTTGGCGACCACGCGGCGGGCATCGAGGACACGGCGGCGGCGAAGATGCTGGCGGATCGTCATGCGGGATGGGCTTACGACATGCCGCAGAACGTGGCGAACCTTTGGGACTTCATTGCGGGTCTGGACCCCGCAAGCGTCATGGCGTTGTTTGCGCATTGCGCTTCGCTCACCGTCAATGCTCTGAAACTGCCTTGGGAGCATAAGCGCCGCGCTTATGAAACTGCCGACAAGCTGGCGACTGCGCTTGCGCTGGACATGAGCCAGCATTGGGCGCCGACCGTCAGCAGCTATCTTGGCCGCGTCACCAAGGCCCATATCCTTGAGGCTGTCATGGTCGGGGCAGGATACGGAGCCGCTGAACGCATCAAGGACATGAAGAAGCAGGAAATGGCGGAAAGCGCCGAGCAGCTTCTGGCCGGAAGCGGATGGCTCCCGCAGCTTCTGCGCACTGAGCGGCCCGCATGGCTGGACGCCGAGCAGCAGGAGGAAGCCGAAACCGTTGCGGAAGCACCGGAACCGGCTGAACCGGAAGACCTTGCGGCGGAACCTTTCATGCCGGAACCGGAGGAAGCGCCGTCCTTGGCTGACGTGCCGGACCCTGATGAGCCGCAGCCGGAGGAAACCGCCCCGGATATGGAAGACGCTGACGATGGCCCGGCCTTCTACGAAGCCGCCGAGTGAACCGTCATGGCCAGAGCCGCACTCGCGATTCCGGCCTTTTTCCCCATCGCAACGAGGACAGTTCCGGGCCGCACCGCTATCGGCGCGGCCGGGAACCTCGGCTGGATCGCCGGAACCACGACACAGCAAGGGAGACCAAACATGATCGTGCTGATTTCATTGTCTGTCGTGATGCTTTTCGCGATGTGTTCGCTCGCCTACATGCTGGCGACCTATGCCGTTCCGTTCTTCTTCGCCGTCATGGCGACCCGCTTCGCCTTCGCAGCCGGAGCCGGCTATATCGGCGCGGGCATCGTCGGCCTGCTTGCGGGCGTAGCTTTCTACGGCTTCTTTGCATATCTCTATGTCACGCTGCGCTCGCCGGGATTGCGCCTTGCCATTGCCTTGATATTCGCGGTTCCCGCCGCTATTGCGGGCTTCGCCCTGGTGCATGGTTTTGCCCGCGAAGCCGTGCCGTCCGAAGTCTGGCGGAAAATCTTCTCGCTCATCGGTGGCGCGTTCGTCGGCCTGTCGGCGCTGGCAAGGCTGGCCGACCCGTCCATATTTGACGACCGTTAGCGCACGAGCGGCGGCTACACCCGGTTTTCGGCCGTGACACTCGGCATGTGGGCGACGTCCCGTATCCGAATTGCCGCACTTTTGCCGAGCGGCAACTCGGATACGGAATAACAAGGGCGTCTTAGTTGGGTTCAGTCGAGTGAACGAATGAAGCTCTGTAGGATTTCGGTGAAAAGATGATGCTGTTGCCAGTGGGGACCGTGGCCTGCGTTGGCAAGGCGCAAGGGGTGATCCGTCCACAGGTTGCGGTATTTCAGCGAGTCGATATAGTCAAGGTTTATCACCGGATCGTCCGAGCCATTGACAATCGCCAGCGGTACATTCGACGTCATGATGAATTCCCGCTGGTCGACCTGCGTTCCGGCAAGGACGGCCTCCACCATGTACTGACGTGCGCGCCCATCCGTGCGGCGAACGGTCGAAGTGTAAAACAGATCGTGCTCAGCACCCGGCCCAAGTGCCATGGCAACCACGCCTTCGATCTGTTCTTCGGTAAGGTCGGCGTTGCCCGTATAGGCCATCTCCGGATTGGGCAGGAATCCGAGTTGTGCGCCCTCCGGCCCCGGTGGAATAGGTGGCGTTCCGAAGATCATGACGCCTGAAACGCTGCTCAGCCTCGCTGCCAGATCCAGCGCAACATGCCCCCCGAGTGAATGCCCGAGGATGGCGACCTTATCGATTCCGAGCTTTGAGAGAACTTCCGCAATCGCATCGGCATAGCCGCCAAAGTAATATGTGCGTCGAGGATCGGTGGCGTCCAATGAGGCGCCATGTCCGGGCAGATCGAGTGAGATCAGCCGCTGGCTTCCTCTCAGCGCCTTACTCTGAAGCACGAACATCTCCTTGCAGCCTGAATTGCAATGCAGCATCAAAAGCGGCGTTCCGCTCCCGTCAACGTCGCTGACCGCGATAGGTCCGTGCGATGTTTCGGTAAATGTCTGTTCGCTCATGTTTGTATTCCAGGCTCAATCTGTTCGGGTCGCTCTTGGCAAGATCATCATGAAGCGATTTTTACAAGCCCTGATCGGAAGCCATCGTGAAGCATGGCTTGCCATGAAGTCCCGTTTCAATGACGTATAACAAGAGCCGGTGGAAACAAAAGCGCAAAAGAAAAGAGCGGCACAGATGCCGCCCTTTTTATATCGATGTTGTGCCCGATCAGGCCGCCTTGCGGTCGCCGGAAAAATGGCCGCACCAGTCGTTCGCCGTCACCACCGGCCACAGACCACGCGCATTGGCTTCCGGCTGCGAAACCGGGGGATTGAAGCGACAGAGACCGGCGCTCTCGGCAACCTTCTCCGTGTTGGCAATGTGATCTTCATAGAAAGAGCAAGCCTTGCAGGATGCGCCGTTCGACATGGGAATCTTCCTTTCGTTTGCTTCGTCGGTATCGGACTTAACTTGAGCCTCGAATTCATAAATATTAGAATGATTCGAAAAAGAAGACTGGCCGTTTGCAAGTGCTTTTGTGGCGTGTGCGACAATTGTTCGGAATTGGCAGGTGCCTGCGTTTCGGTCTGTTGGAAATCCGCTCGGATATAAAATTGGACCGGAAGCAGGATTGGAAACCTGTCTGGTTTGAGAAGATCGAAATGAAGGATCAGGCCAGGGTGGTTCGAGATGTGGGCGTTGCCCTTCGGGCCGGGCCGGCGGCTTCGCTGAAGCCCGCGAGAGCGGTCTTCACCCTTCGGGCTTCCATCCCTAACGCAAGGGATGGCGGCGGCGGGCATTCGCCCGGAGAAGTCCCGCTTCCGCAAGGCCGGACCAATGGCCTGTTCAGTCGATGACACAGCAACACGACCAGATCAGGACCATATCCTCGCTATCCGCCCCGGCCATGCCCGCATTGGGGCGAACGAAGCGCAAAACAAGGAATCATCCAGCTTCACCGAGAGGCAGGGATTGCCCCGCGCTGGACAGGCAGACTCCTTCCATGCCGCCCCGAACCCGGCGTCTCCAGCAAACAGCATGGGCGGAAGTCCGGCCCGTTTTCGGTTTCGCCTCATGATGACCGCGAGGAGACTTCACCGACTTGACGTCGAGATCGAGGGGCTTGCCTGCGAGGGAGCCAGCGAAACCGTTGTCGGCGCAGAAGAAAGTGCTGACCGATAGCAGCCACGCCATGATTTCCTTTTTCCGCCGACCGGACCACACCCACCGCGATCTCGATTGATTTGGTCTGACCGAAGACCGGCGACGCAAGCGCCGCCTCGATCTCAATCCTGCAACGTCCGGTGACAACTTGTTTCCGCCGCCCAGCCACCCCATGCGGCGAGCCGCATGGGGACCCCGGCTTGGCTTTGCATCGCGAAACAAAAAAGCTGCCGCCGGCCGCCCTCCACTTCGTTCCAGCCCTTCGGGTGCAGGCCGATCGTCCCCGGTCCATCGACCATCATCGAGACCGCGATGGGCGCGGCCCGATCAGCAGAAGGAAATCACGTCATGGCTACTATCGGCACTTTCTCCCGCACCGACAACGGCTTCGCTGGCTCGGTCAAGACCCTCAACCTCAATGTCAAGTCGGTGAAGTTCATCCCGGCCGAGGACGAAACCGAAAACGGGCCGGACTTCCGCGTGTTCTCCGGAGCCACCGAATTCGGAGCGGCATGGAAGAAGCAATCCGTGCAGGGCAATTCCTACCTCTCGGTGAAGCTGGACGATCCCTCGTTCCCCGCTCCGATCTATGCGAGCCTGGTCGCGACGGACAACGAGGATATGGCCCTGATCTGGTCGCGCCGCCGCGCCACCAACTAACAGGCCACCGGCCCGGCCCCGCGAAAGCGGGGCTTCGGCATGTTCATGCCCGCCGCCGCCATCAATTCATATGGAGCGCTGCGCGCCCTTTGTCCTGATCGGCTGCGGCTGAAGCCTTGCCGATCATGAGAGGAACCAAGGGGTCTTACCCCTTTCTCCCCTCAAGCGCCGCCTGCGCATGGCAGGGTCGCCCGCTTCTCAGGACGGCTCACTGTTTGCATGGTCTTCATTTTCCAACCCGTCCCGCTTGCACGCAACCCGGCCATGCTCGCCGGCACTTGTCCCCTTCCATCCCCGCGCGCTCTCGCGCCCCCGGAAGGCATGTCGAGGGACATGCCTTCGGCAATTAAGGGAAAAAGAGGAGCAAGGACCATGAACATCATCACCAGCAGCCGCAACAGCCAGCAGGTCAATAAGGGTTTCCGCGTGGACGTGTCGCGGGGAAGTCTCAACAGCCGCGTTTCGTCGGAATGGTTTTCGCGGCCGGACGACGAGCGGTTTCTTTCGCTCACCGAACTTTACGACGCCGTGAAGACGCGGGCGGATCGCGCCACGGCCCGCACCGTCGAAAGCCGCGCCGTGCGTGTGGACGCCAGCCGCGACAATGCGGAAAGGCTTTCGCTGATCGTCCCCGGACAGGACGAACTGATTGCGCCGACGCATTGGAGTTTCGGTCAGCTTTGCAGCCTTGTCGGAGCGCCCGCAACGTATATGCGCCAGCTTCCCGCGCCGCTGGCAGGCATCAACCTACAGCATGGCTTGCTTTCGCATCGCGCCGAATTGGTCAAGACGCTGGAAACGGAAGATGGCCGCTTTGAATTGCGCGCTGTGACAGGCCCGGATTATGGCCGCATATGGGATCATGAACTTGTCGCCGCCGTGATGAAGATCGCGGGCAATGGCGTCGGCGATACCATGTGGAAGGTGCCGGGAACCTTGGATTGGGCGACAATGACCCACAATCCTTTCGTGGACGTCACCAAGGACAACACCACGCTCTACGCCAGCGACCGCGACGTGTTCCTGTTTCTGGTGGACGACACCCACCCCATTGAAGCCGGACGCCTGCCGAACGGAGAGCCGGATTTGTATTTTCGCGGCTTCTATTGCTGGAATAGCGAAGTCGGCAGCAAGACGCTCGGCATCGCCTCTTTCTACCTTCGGGCGGTTTGCATGAACCGCAATTTGTGGGGTGTCGAAAATTTCGAGGAAATAACCATCCGCCACAGCAAGTTTGCGGCGCAGCGTTTCGCCCATGAAGCTGCGCCCGCGCTTCGCAGCTTCGCCAATTCCAGCCCCGCGCCCTTCATTGCCGGGATCAAGGCGGCGCGGGAAAGGATCGTCGCCCACAACGACGAGGACCGGGAAAGCTTCCTTCGCCGTCGCGGCTTCAGCAAGGCCGAAACCGGCAAGATCATCGAAACCGTCTTGCAGGAGGAAGGCCGGCCCCCGGAGAGCATCTTTGACTTTGTGCAGGGAATGACCGCGCACGCCCGCACCAAGACCAATCAGGACACCCGCCTTGAACTGGAGGGAAAGGCCAAGACCTTGCTTGAACGGGCATCCTGACAGCCAAGGCCGCGCCGTCAGAAATGGCGGCGCGGTCTTGCCGCAGATTGCGCCGATCCTTTCCGCAAAGCCCGGTTTCAGCCACCGTCAAACCGGATAGGCGGCGTCCGCCCGTGGACGGCGCCGACGCCGCTCGCCGGTCTGCGACCGGCTCGCAAGACCACACACAGGTTTTTCAACCGGCCACTTTCCCTTTTCCGGAATCACTAGTATATTGGGTGGAAGTGCAATAGTCTGTCGGTGACAGCTTTCCCATGAGCTTACGGGAAAGAGTCGCCAGGAACCTGCGTCGGTTGAGACATGATCGATCCATGTCGCAGGAAGAACTTGCCCATCGCGCCCAGCTCAACCGCAACTATGTCGGCATGCTTGAGCGTGAGGAATACGCTGTTTCCGTCGATACGCTCGAAAAGCTCGCCGCAGCACTCGACGTCGATCCGATCGAATTCTTCCGCACCGATCCCTGAGAGAGGCGGAAGGGCAGACCTATACTTTTTGCTAAGACGTTTCAGCGATAAGGTTATTCCGCAATTGCGGATATTACCGTCATGAAACGGTCACTCTGCGAACCGATAAAATACTGGCCCGTTTTTTGCGTGGCTTTCGGCGAAGAGGCCCCATGAACAAGCCTTTGAGGGACGATGGACCACCCTTGACCGATAGGGTGAACGCCTATGATGAAGCCCATCTTGCAACTTATCTTCGTCTTCTGGATGCCGACGAGGAAGGTGCTGACTGGCGCGACGCCGTGCACATCATCTTCGGTATCGATGTTGAAGCCGACCCCGAACGTGCCAGACGCATTCACGAAACGCACCTTGCCCGCGCTCGCTGGATGACCGAGATCGGCTATCGTCACCTTCTCGGAACACGCATGCAATAGTCGCTCCGGCCGGTTTCATTGGAGACCGTTTGTATTCCAATTATCTGTATTCCGGCTCCGGAAACTTCCCCAATACTCCGAACATCCCAAGGTTGAGTTTCCCAAGGGGAGTGGCATGGAAGCATTGCAGGACTGGACTTCGCCCCGGTTCGATGACGAGCTGGGCCATCTTGAGCGCGGTGGTGTGACCTTCGAATTTCTCCGCCGCAACAAGCGATACCGGAATGACTACAAGCAGGCGCTGTCCAGCGCCGCTCCCGACAAAAAGAAACAGGCTGAAGCCGCACAGCACTTGTGCCAACGCTGGGGTGTGACCTTTCCCGGTTGACCCATCTCACCCGGCCCCGGTGGCACGACCGCTCTGGCATCCGCGGATGTTTCCGGCAACCGTCATCATTGAACCAGCACCGGCAGGTTTCAACGGTTGCCCGTTGTTCGATCCGTTCGCTCCTGCCTTTGCAGGGCATATGGCAGTGGACGGATTTCATGCCGTCGTCAGGGACAAATATGGCGATCATCATGTCTGGCTTCCGCAGGGGCAGCGGGTCATCAATGCCGTCATGTGGATACCGCCTGACGAGTATTACGATGAGCGGGAGCAATGCGTCAGGCGGTTTTACTGCTGGCTGGCCGGAAAGCCGTCCGGCCCGTTGCCGCGCTGGTTACGCTTTTCCCGTTACCAGATACACAGGTTAAGTCTGATGCTGCGCGTATGGGATGGCGTTGAGGCGGGCGCATCGCGTCAGGAAATCGCCAGCGTCCTGTTCAACGCCGAACTCGGCAAGCTGCGTTCTATCGACTGGAAAAACACGTCCGAACGAAGGCGCATTGCCCGGCTTTATGGCGCTGCGCAGGAGCTGATCAACGGGGGCTATCCGCGCCTGCTTTGCCCGTTCCAGAAATTTCCCGACAATCTGCGCGATAGCTGATCGCCGCCTCTGACCTCTGCCGTTCGTCGGCTTTGGTGTGACCGGCATTGGGGGGACATTTACGGAGGCGATAATTTTGTCACTCCGCCGGGCCGCATATTTTTCGTCATCCTCGCAACAGAACCGCCGTTCCGGTGGCAACTGCGATGGAGGCCCACATGCAACAGAAGACCGAAGAGAATTGGCCGCGTTTCGTTCGCACGGTGGAAGCTGCCCGCCTTCTCGGCCTCTCTCCCCGGACGCTGGAAAAGCACCGTTGTGACGGAACCGGTCCGATCTATCGCAAGCTCGGCGGTCGTGTCGTCTACACCGTCACCGATCTTCAGGCATGGATTGATGCGGCTGCCCGTCGATCGACGTCCGAAGTCGCACCACCCCGACTGTTGCAGGTGCTGGACACCGACGCAGCCACTGACGCCGCGTGCTGACCGGACGCCGTCATGTCTTCGCACCGGATATATCAGGGTCAGCAGCTTGAACTGTTCAGGCCATGCGGCGGCGACATCGCCGCCCGCGATGCGCAGGATCTCATGGCGTGGCCGTTTTTCTCACTCGCCAAGTCGCGCCGGGTGACGCCTATCGACTTCAGCATGGGGGACATATCGATCCGGGTCGAAGCGACGGCCGAACACGGCATGGCGACGATCTGGGACGCCGATATTCTCATATGGGCCGCTTCGCAGATCGTTCAGGCCCGCGACAATGGCTTGCAGACGTCGCGTTTCATGTTCGCCACGCCATACGAAATCCTCTCCTTCATCGGCCGTACCGATTCTGGCTTGAACTACGACCGGCTGAAAGCAGCATTGGACCGACTTCAATCGACAACCGTTGTCACGTCGATCCGCCAGCCGTCGGAGCGGCGGCGGCATCGCTTCTCATGGATCGCCGAATGGAAAGAACAACTGGATGCAGCCGGCCGGCCGCTCGGCATCGAACTTATCCTGGCGGACTGGTTCTATGCCGGCGTCATTGACGACGCCCTGATCCTTACTATCGACCGCGCCTATTTCGATCTGATGGGCGGTCTTGAACGCTGGCTTTACCGTCTCGTGCGCAAGCACGGCGGAAGCCAGACATGGGGCTGGAGATTCGATCTCGAACACCTGTACCTCAAATCCGGTAGCCTATCTCCTTTCCGGCGGTTCCGTTTCGAACTGCGCACCATTGTCGAGCGCCAGCCGCTTCCAAGCTATCACCTCGCGCTTGCCGAAGACCCTGATGGTAGGCAACGGCTAACGTTTCGTCCCGAGGCGCCGAAGAAAATCATTGTACCTCGTAAGCGAGCAGGGGGCGGACAATGATTGGTTCAGCTGGCAGCCTTGGTCGGTGGATAAAGTGTGGACAGGACCGTACTATCAGGAACGCTCCAACCCGTACTATCCGGAACGCGATTACCGTACTATCGGGAACGCTGGCGGGCTGCATCTCCATGAATTTAAAAGCGGATTCCGGCTCCTCTAACTTACCTAACATAGAATCCTTCGGATTCTTCCTAACGCAACCCGTCAAAAATAGCGGTTGTGGAAGAGGGCTCCGATGAGGGTAGGCGCTTCCTCTCCCCGAACGCAGGTCCAACTGACGTGGATAGCGAACCGTATCGAGCAGCGCATCCACTTCGGCCGGATTGCTGAAGAACAGCGCATTGACCGTCATCACCGTATGGTTAGCTTCGATCCCGGCGCAGTCTTTGCCTTAGTCAGATGGGCCGCGAACGATTACGGCACCGTCGTTTCCCGCATCGATATTCTGCGCGCGGTCGCCCCAGGTGAGAATTACCAGACAGTACCAATGGTCTATCCCGGCGGGAAAATCCTGCTGCGTACTCATGGCTGGCCGAAGGTCGAAAAGGTGCTGCATGTCATCGAAGCGATTGAGCGGAGTGGCATCGACCCGGCGGACGTCGCGCCCGATCACTGGCGGCACATTCACAACCGTCTCACCGTCAACGAGCCATTCCGAGCCTACGGCCGCGAACAGCATCGCGCATGGTTGCTGCGTCGGGGGTTTCGGCCATGACCGCCCGCCGCATGAAACTTCTCGCAATGCTGGCCGGCACGGTGATGATCGCTCTGCCGCTCTGGAACCCGCCCGCCATTCGCATGATCTGGAACGCATCTGCCAGTGTGCCGGTCGGCCTCTACCGGATTGTTTCCGCCAACCATCTCGATGTCACCGACCTTGCGGTCGTCTTGCCGCCAGCCGATCTGGCCGGCTTCCTTGACGAGCGCCGCTATCTGCCGCGTGGCCTGCCGCTCCTGAAGCGCGTGCTGGCGCTTTCCGGAACGACCGTCTGCCGCAACGGCGCGGAGATCACCGCCTACGGCATGACCTATGGACAGGCCCGCGAGCGCGACGGCCAAGGCCGTCCGCTGCCCGTATGGCAGGGTTGCCGGACGCTCCGCGCCGACGAAGCCTTCTTCATGAACTGGGAAGCGCCCGACAGCTTCGACGGCCGCTATTTCGGGCCGCTTCCACTCTCAACCGTCGTCGGCAGGGCAATCCCGCTCTGGACCACTGACGATCCCGATCCGGTCGTGGAATCCTTCCGCGAGCCGGTTTCCGACGAGCCGTGAACGGCTCGCTTCTCCAACCGTGAAAGGAACAGACAATGGTTCAGATTGGAACCTTCACCCACAAGGCTGATGGCTTTTTCGGCCGCATCCGCACGCTCACCCTCAACGCCGAAGTGACCATCCTTCCCATCGACGAGACGGATGCCGAGAACGCGCCGAATCATCGCATCTTCGCCGATGGCCTCGAAGTCGGCGCGGCATGGGACCGAACCGGCGAGCGCGCAGGCGCGTATCTCTCCGTCACCATCGACGATCCTTCCTTCGTCGAACCGATCCGCGCCCGCATGTTCGAGTCCGACACCAAGAAGGACGTCTGGAACCTCCATTGGACCCGCAAGACGCGGCGCGACGAACAGGCGTGACCCTCATGTGCTGCCATCTTTCCCGCGAGATTTCAGGCTCACTCCCTTTGATCGATCGAACGCCGATCACTCCTCTCGACCCGATCGCCTATCGGGCGGCCGTCGCGCGCAGCGGCGGTCAGGGGCGACGGCCTGTTTTCCGGAGAACGGACACGTCTTGCGACGATGCCCGTCCGGAAAATGTTGGCCGGCGGCGAAGCCTTGCTCTTGGCCGTAACGAGCACGATGGCAGGCTGATGGGCAATCGGGACGGCGGACTTTGCGCCGCCTTATGCGCGATCATGGCGCTGCTGATCGCAGGCAACATGATCGTCACGCTGCCATGCGCGGCAATGGCCGATCCGCTGGCAAACGATCAATCGTCGGCACGTTCTGTTGTGGCCGTCGCATCGTCCGATCCGTGGGCCGATCATATTACGGAGGCCGCCAAGCGCTTTGCCATTCCCGAACGCTGGATACGCGCCGTCATGCAGGCCGAGAGCGATGATGATCCGCACGCCATCTCGCCAAAAGGCGCGATGGGCCTGATGCAGATCATGCCCGCTACATGGCAGGAACTGCGTGCCCGTCATGGCCTTGGCGATGATCCCTATGATCCTCGCGACAACATTCTGGCGGGCGCTGCCTATATCACGGAACTGCATGACCTCTATGGTTCGCCGGGTTTCCTCGCCGCCTACAATGCCGGTCCGGGCCGCTACGAAAAGCACCTTGTCACTGGCGATTCATTGCCCGCCGAAACAGTCGCCTACATAGCGAAGATCGTGCCGCAGATCGACGCGGACGCTGCCGTTGCTTGGCGCACGGCGGATCGTCCGGCGCGCTCCGAATGGTCCGTCGCGCCGATCTTCATCGCTCGCGCAACGGCCCCTCCTGGCGACGGCAAGACAGCAGACACCGGCACGATCACCGATCATTCGGCGCTCGCACCGCCGTCCGATGGCCTGTTCGTGCGTCGGTCTCAGGTGCAGGAGGCACGTCCATGAATTTCGTGGTGCCGGGTGGTCTGGCGAGCGTCATCGTAGCTCATGCGGGATGGCGGGGAGGGGCGGCGGCAACGTCCGATTTAAGGCAAGATAAAAGGCCGCACATCGCGGCTTGGACGGTCGGTTGTTTTGATTGGCTTTTTTCCGGCTTTCCGCACATCGCGGACTATGCGTGCGATGTGCGCACCCTGAATTTATCGAATGTTTTCAATGAAACCTGCACCTCGCAGCGAGTGACCCCATGAGCCGGGACGACGATTTCCGCGTCCGTCCTGGGCGCATCCGTTCCAGCAAGGCCCAGCGGGCGAGGCCGTTCGTCGCCCAGGCGCTCGCCGCCGCGCAGAAGGCCGGCGGGCATGTTTCCCGCTCCGGCAAGGGCCGTGGGCCGAGCTTCGCCCGCGGCCGCGTGGCGAGCGTGCGCGCCAATCGCCTCATTACAAATCGCACCCGCTTCTGCACGGTGAAGGCGCGCATCGTCCGCAACAAGGGCGACCGTGGCCCGCTTGCCCGTCACCTCAATTATCTTCGTCGTGATGGCGTCACCCGCGACGGCGAAAAAGCCCGCATGTTCGGTCCCGAAACCGACAATGCCGACGCGAAGGAATTTGCCGATCGCTGCAAGGATGATCGGCATCATTTCCGGTTCATTGTCTCGCCAGAAGATGCCGCCGACATGGAAGACCTGAAGCGGTTCACGCGCGAGCTGATGGCGCAGGCCGAAAAGGATCTCGGCACGAAACTCGAATGGGTCGGCGTCGATCACTGGAATACGGACAATCCGCATGTGCATGTCATCGTGCGCGGTCGCACTGAGGACGGGCAAGACCTCGTGATAGACCGGGACTATATCAAGAGCGGGCTGCGTGACCGGGCGCAGGATCTCGTGACGCTGGAATTGGGGCCGCGTACCGATCTCGACATTTGCCGCTCGCTGGAGCGTCAGATAGAAGCCGACCGCTGGACGCAGCTTGATCGCCAGCTTGTCCGCGACGCCAACGAGCAAGGCGTTATCGACGTTGCTCCGTCTCCGGATAAGCAGCCCGACGATTATTCGATCCAGAAGGTCGGCCGGCTTCGTCACCTCGAACATCTCGGCCTGGCTGAAACCATCGGTCCCGGCCAGTGGATCATATCCGGCGACGCCGAAGCCACTTTGCGCGAGCTTGGGCTACGCGGCGACATCATCAAGCGGATGCACCGGGCTTTGACGGAACAGGGTATCGAGCGCGGCGCTGCCGACTACGTGCTGTCCGGCGAAGCGCACGGCGAGCCGGTCATCGGCCGGCTGGTCGAACGCGGCCTTGACGATGAGTTGCGCGGCACGGCCTTCGCCGTGGTCGATGGCGTGGACGGCCACACCCATCATATCCGTCTTCCCGACATTGAAGCGGCTGGCGACAGCGCGCCGGGTTCGATTGTCGAACTGCGCTCTTTCGAGGATGCGAGAGGGGAGCGCCGTGTTGCGCTGGCGGTTCGTTCCGATTTCTCCCTTGAGGCCCAGACTACGGCCGACGGCGCCACATGGCTCGACCGCCAGCTTGTCGCCCGCGATCCGGTCGATCTCGGCGGCGGCTTTGGGCTGGAGGTGCAACAGGCGATGAAAGCGCGGGCCGAACATCTGATCGAAGAAGGTCTGGCGCGGCGAGAGGGCGAGCGGGTTATCTTCGCCCGCAATCTTCTCGGCACGCTCCGCGAACGTGAACTGGACGCGCTCGGCGAAAAGCTCTCCCATGAAATGAACATACCGCTTCGCGAAGCGGCCGCAGGCGAATATGTCGCCGGCACCTACAGCCGGCGTTTCACCCTGGCATCCGGCCGCTTCGCGATGGTCGATGATGGCCTCGGCTTCAGCCTCGTGCCGTGGACGCCTTCCGTGGAGAAGCACATTGGTCAGCACATATCCGGCGTAGCTCGCGCCGATGGCGGCGTTGACTGGAGCTTTGGTCGCAAGCGCGGCTTGGGCTTGTGATGGGCATTCGGCCGCCGGATCGCGTGTGCGGTTTGCTGCTCCCTCTGGAAATGGTGTATGCTGGGCAAGCCGTCAGACGGAGGTAGCCGATGAAAATCACAACGCTTTCCAGCGCCGATGACGAGTTCGAAAAATTGGCAGGAGAACGCCGCAGTGTTACGGCGGCTCTGGCCATGCCCGGATCGCCGGACATTGAATTTGATCCACCGCGTTTTGCCGATCTTCTTTTGGCCTTTCCCGGCGAACGGGGAGATATTCCCGAACGGCTGCGTAAGCATGCCCGTGCGCTGGATGAAAACAGCCTTTGAATTATCGTGACCGTTTTGGTCTTGCGCGCCGTTCGCCCGCTTCACGTCCCAAATCGGCGATGAAGCCTTCCAGCTTATCGGCCGGCACATCGACAAACCGGCCTTCGACCAGATCGGTAAATCCGATGCGGGATGCTTTTCGCAAAGCGTTCAGTTGCGCCATTTGGTGATGTTCATCGGGAACAACGTTGCGGGTCGGCATGGGAGTGTCCCTGAATCACTGTCTCAAACCATATGATGCAGATGGGACGCCGCAACCTGCAAGTATTTTTTCGACCGTCTTCGCCAGACTACTATGCCGACGTTCAATCATGTTGAAATCATTTCGGAAATTCCTTTTCCCTGAACATGAAACCATGTTTGGAAGGGAGTTTCCGCCTTGTCGGCTACGCGCGTGCTCTGGGGGCAGATAGCCGTCGTCTTCCTGATCGTGCTCATCGCGGTCTGGAGCGCGACGCAATGGGTCGCGTGGCGTCTTGGTTTCCAGCCGCAGCTTGGCTCGCCCTGGTTCGAGCTTGCCGGTCAGCCCTTCTATCCGCCGCCGGCCCTGTTCTGGTGGTGGTATTTCTATGATGCCTATGCGCCGAACGTCTTTCTCGAAGGTGGCGCGATTGCCGCATCCGGTGGCCTGATCGCAATCGCGGTCGCCATCTTCATGTCGATCTGGCGCGCACGCGAGGCGAAGGACGTCAAGACGTTCGGCTCCGCCCGCTGGGCCGAGCGCGACGAGATCGAAAAGGCCGGCCTGCTTGGCGACGACGGCGTGGTGCTTGGCCGCTATGAACACGAATATCTCCGCCATGACGGTGCGGAGCATGTGCTTTGCTTTGCCCCGACGCGATCCGGCAAGGGCGTTGGCCTTGTCGTGCCGACGCTTCTGACCTGGGCGGGATCGGCCATCGTTCACGACATAAAGGGCGAGAACTGGGAACTGACGTCCGGTTTCCGGGCAAGGCATGGCCGCGTTCTGCTGTTCGATCCGACCAATTCGGCGTCTTCCGCCTACAATCCGTTGCTGGAGGTCCGCAAGGGTGAATGGGAGGTTCGGGACGTGCAAAACGTCGCCGATGTGCTGGTCGATCCGGAAGGGTCGTTGGAAAAGCGGAATCATTGGGAGAAAACATCCCATTCGCTTCTGGTCGGCGCGATCCTGCATGTTCTCTATGCGGAGAAGGACAAGACGCTGGCGGGCGTCGCCGCCTTTCTCTCCGATCCTCGCCGTCCTATCGAAACAACCTTGTCCGCCATGATGACCACGCCGCATCTCGGCGAGAAGGGGTCGCATCCGGTGATTGCCAGCGCCGCCCGTGAACTGCTCAACAAATCCGACAACGAGCGGTCCGGCGTCTTGAGCACCGCCATGTCTTTCCTTGGCCTCTATCGCGATCCGGTCGTGGCGGCCGTTACCAGCCGTTGCGACTGGCGCATTGCCGATCTGGTCAGCGAGGAGCGACCGGCAACGCTCTATCTGGTCGTGCCGCCGTCCGACATTTCCCGTACCAAACCGCTCGTGCGCCTTGTCCTCAACCAGATTGGCCGGCGCTTGACGGAAGACCTGCATGCGAAGGATCGTCGCCACCGGCTGCTGATGATGCTCGACGAGTTTCCGGCGCTCGGCAGGCTCGACTTCTTCGAGAGCGCGCTTGCCTTCATGGCCGGGTATTCGATCAAGGCTTTTCTGATCGCGCAGAGCCTCAACCAGATCGAGAAGGCTTACGGTGCGAACAACAGCGTGCTCGACAACTGCCATGTGAGGGTCAGCTTCGCGACCAATGACGAAAGGACCGCAAAAAGAGTGTCGGACTCGCTTGGCACCGCGACCGAGATGCGTGCCATGCAGAACTACGCCGGACACCGCCTTGCACCGTGGCTGTCGCACCTGATGGTTTCTCGTTCCGAGACGGCGCGGCCGTTGCTCACCCCCGGCGAAATCATGCAGCTCCCGCCCGACGATGAAATTATCATGGTTGCCGGTATTCCGCCGATCCGCGCGAAGAAGGCGCGGTATTTCGAGGATGGTCGCTTCAAGGAGCGGGTGCTTTCTACCCCTGCCGATCCGAAGGCCGGGTTTGCGCCGAAGGCGGATGATTGGTCTGAATTGAACCCGATCCCGGCTCCGCTTGCTGGCAAAGGCGGATCTGCAATAAACGACGACGCCAAACCGGACGACGATCCGGCCAATGCCGGCCTGCGCCGCGAACCCGGTCTTGAACCGCACAAGGACGTAGCGCCGGAACCGGAAAGAAAACCCATCAACGAGTTCGATCCCGACATGGATGAGCCGGAACGCGATGCCGTCACCAGTCGGGCGCTTGCCCGCAACATGCGTCAGGTCGCACGGCAGATTTCGATGGACCCTAGCGACGGTATGGAGTTGTGATCCATGCCCCCACGTCCCGACAAGAAACAGCGCCTTTCCGTCTACCTGGATCCCGATCTGAAGCGTCGCCTCGCGGATTTCGCGGAGAGGCGCGGGCAATCGGATTCCCTGATCGCGGAAGCTGCCATCGCGTCGTTTCTTTCGCCCGATGCCGATGAACGGAAGGAAGCAGCGATCGGCAAGCGCCTCGACCGGATCGACCGTAACATCCAGCGGCTCGAACGGGACGTCGGCATTGCCAATGAAGCGTTTGCCCTGTTCATCCGCTTATGGCTGAACTCAACCGCTTCCTTGCCGGAGACCGTGCAGGCCGCTGCCCGTGCCAAGGGTGGAGAGCGTTATGACAAATTCCTCGAAGCTCTTGGCCGGAGACTCGCCAACGGGCCGCGGCTCAGGCAGGAGGTGCCGGAGGATGAGGAACGATCCCACTGAGTTTCCCCTCGTCATATAACTGGATTTTTTACTGAAAGTTTTGCTAAAGGATAATTCGAGGCATGTACGATGCTCCACTATCGTACCGCATGATGGAGATCACTCGACCGTATTGGGCGCATATTCTAATATGCATGTCGAGAATTCTCGAATGGTTCTAAAGAAATGGCCGGAGACAAGAAGAAAAATATACTTGAGAGCTTCGCGGCCAGTTACGGAGAACTGTTAAGGCATCTCTCCCGTCGCCTTGGTCGTGATGCGGATGCGGACGATGTGTTGCAGGATACGTTTCTGCGGCTTCAAAGCATTCCCGTTGAATCCGACATAAAGAACCCGCGCTCCTATCTGTTTCGCATGGCCGATAATCTGGCGACAGACCATATTCGCGGCAAACGTTCGCTTGAGCGTTATTTATCTTCGGGCGAGTTCCCTGATTCCGTTGACGATAAACCGTCGCCGGAAAGGATTGTCGATTACCGCCAGCGTCTGGGTCGTCTTCAACAGGCGATTTCGGAATTGCCTCAGCGACAACGGCAGGTCTTCCTGATGCACAAGTTCGACGGATTGAGCCACGCCGAAATCGCCAGCGAATTGAAGATCACGAAAAGCGCGGTAGAAAAACTAACTATGAAGGCGCTTGCACACCTGCGGGACCGGCTGGGCGACCTCATTGACTAAAGAATTTGAAAAAATATTTGCGACAAGGGTGAGGTGGTGCCCGTTCGTATACGTCTATATGTCGGATACTCGGACCGGGGAGCGTCGCCCTGTCTTGCGCAAGGAAATAGCCGGTGGCCACGATGGCAGCAACGAGTAACGATAAACAACGAAAATCGCGCGATGAGGCGCTGGCTTGGTTCGTGCGTATCAATTCGGGCGATGCGACCGAAAGCGAACGGGTCGATCACGCCGCATGGATGGCGTCCGATCCTTTGAACCGCGCTGAATACGCCAAGCTCGGCGACATATGGTCCGATCTGGACCGGATTCCTGATCCGCGCACGGTCGCTTCCCGACAAACAGCCTGTCGCCCGTTCCCGTCTCGCCGTGCTTTTCTTGCCGGAGGCACCGCCGCCCTGGCCGTAGCCGCCGTTGCAATGGTGGCTGGCCCACCGGATTTCCTGACAAGCGATCATTTTACCGGAACGGGCGAATTACGCAGCGTAACCCTCGCCGATGGAACGAAGGTTGATCTGGATGCCGACACAGCAATAGCGCTGGACTTTACCGATGCGATCCGCACTGTTCGCTTGCTTCGCGGTCGAGCCTTTTTTAACGTCGCCAAGGATGCCAGCCGTCCGTTCACCGTTGTCGCAGCCACGGGCGGCACCACGGCTTTGGGAACACGTTTCGTTGTTCACGAATGGTCCGGCACTGTTACCGTATCCGTTGAGGAGAGTGCTGTTTCTGTTGTTGGACCTGACGGCTCCAATGCCGTCGTCAACGCCGGAGAATATGTCATCTATGATGACAAGCGGCTTGGCAGGGTTCAGCCCGTCGATATGGAAGCTGAAGTTGCATGGCGGCGCGGCAAACTGATTTTCGAGGATCGTCCACTTCGGCAGGTTCTTGCTGACGTGAACCGTTATCGTTCTGGCACCATCCGCGTCACAGATAGCCGTTTGCTGAACATGCGCGTGAGCGGCATTTTTGACATCAACAATCCCGATGGCGTGCTCGATGCGATCCGGACGACGTTGCCGGTTCGAACCTTCCAATTGTCGCCCTGGCTGGTTGTTCTCCATCCTGCATAAACGAGAGAGAAAAACGGGTTGGTTTGCCGCCTCGTTTGAGCCGAATTTCAAAAAAATCAAATCCTGACGATTATTGTCCACTTTGGGGGTGAGGTGGTATGCCTCGAAATCCGTCTTTGCATAAGACGAGTGCGTGCGTGCTCGTAAAATACGCAAAACAGGAGTTCGACAGGGGCTATGGTCAAGCAGTTTGGGGACAGGTCATCCGCTAGGGTAAGAGGACACATCGGAGGATTTGGTTTGGCGCTTCTGGCGTCAACGGCAATTTCTTTGACGGCTGCCGCCACCGTGCGGCCCGCGGCAGCGCAGCAGACATCCGCCACGATCAACTATTCGGTTCCAGCTGGCTCGCTTGGGACGGCGATTTCCCGCTTCGGGGACCTCTCCAACCTTCAGGTTCTGTATCCGGCCAATCTGGTGCGTGGTAAGACTTCGGCCGGTGTTTCCGGAAATCTCACGCGGGAAGACGCCTTAGGCAAGTTGCTTGCAGGGACGGGACTTTCCTACCGCTTCACCGCTGCGAACACCGTAACCATTGTCGACCCCACAGCGGCGGCGAATGCTGCTGGTATATCGGGTGATGGCTCGACGGTGCTCGATACGATCACCGTGCAAGGTCAAGGTGCGACGACGGAGGGCTCTGGTTCCTACACAACTGGTCAGATGAGCACGGCGACCAAACTGCCCCTATCTATTCGGGAAACACCGCAAAGTGTTTCTGTGGTGACGCAACAGCAGATTAAAGACAAAAATTACGACACGCTCGACAAGGCACTTCAGGATGCGCCTGGGATAACCGCAACACAGGGTTTCGGAGATACCCGTTGGGAATATTTCGCGCGTGGGGATGCAATTAACAATATTCAGTTCGATGGCGTAGCCAGCCCGATCAACAATTTCACGCGCGACGTTCTGGTTCAAGACAATCTGGCGATTTATGACCGAGTAGAAATCATCCGTGGCGCAACTGGCTTGACTGAAGGCTCTGGAAATCCTTCAGCTTCGATCAATCTGGTTCGAAAGCGCCCCACGGCAACGCCACAATATTCGTTTGAGACTACTGCCTCATCATATGGCAAGGCGCGCGGAACATTCGATGCCTCTGGACCGCTCAATGAGGCCGGAACTCTGCGTGGTCGGTTCGTAGCCTCGGGGGGGGCGGGTGACGGCTACAGAGATTATTTCGAGCAGAAAAACCTCACACTTTACGGCGTGATCGATGCGGATATAACCGAAGATACGACAGTCAGTCTGGGTTTCAGTTATCAAAAAGAAGATACCGACGGCTACACTTGGGGTGGTCTGCCCACTCGGGCAGACGGATCATTCTACAATTTCTCTCCGAAGACCTATCTCGGAAGCGATTGGGAATATTTGAAGAAGACGCAGAACACTGCTTACCTCGATATTGAACATCGCTTCGATAATGGCTGGAAGCTTAATGCGTCGGCTCGTGGTATATGGGCGAACGCCGATATGCTCACCTCCTTCACATGGCGTGTGGGTGACGATGTTCGTAAGAACGATCGCCTTTACGATTATGACGATGATCAGCTTTCGGGAGATATTCATGCCTCCGGCCCTGTGGAGTTGTTTGGACGGGAGCATGATGTTGTCTTCGGCGTGAGCGCTATGCGCGAAAAACATGCCTATGTCGGCGGGAGCAGCCCGTTCTATGTCATCGATCCGGAGACTTGGGATCCAACATCTGTTGCGAAGCCGAATATAACCATCGGTTCGTTCAGTGGGGATTTGGATCAACGCGAGGCAGGTATATATGCCTCGACGCGTCTCAACATTGCAGACCCGTTGAAAGTTATTCTTGGTGGTCGTCTAAGCTGGTACAAGAATAATGATATGTACAGCGATGATGAGTATAGCGAAAACGGAAAATTTATTCCCTATATCGGCGTCGTCTATGATCTGAATGACACTTTTTCTGTTTATGGAAGCTATACCGGCATTTTCAAACCGCAAATGGCCTACGGTGTTGACGGTGCGCTACTTGAGCCGGTTGATGGCGATAATAAGGAAATCGGCATCAAGGGTGAATTTCTCGGCGGACGCCTGAATGCATCGGTGGCTCTCTTTGAAACCACGCAAGAGGGCTTGGCTGTCGAGTTGGAAGAATTCACCTATTGCAATCCGGTTGCTTATACTTGCTATGAAGCGGCCGATAAGATTCGGACACGCGGGGTCGAGCTGGAAGTCAGCGGGGAGGTTTGGGACAATCTGAACCTCGGATTTGGCTACACCTACAGCCAGTCCAAATATGTTGAGGGCGAGAATTCAGGCGACAAGTACAACACGAACAAAATGCCGTCGCATCTCTTCAAGCTCAGTGCAGCCTATCAGCTACCCGGAGAACTGGAAAACTGGACGATTGGGGGCAGCGTCCGCGCTCAAAGCAAGACCTACTATCAAGGGTCGAATTTCAAGATCGAGCAGCCCGCCTACGCCGTCGTCGATCTCATGGCGCGATATAAGTTTAGTGAACAGACAGAGATGCAAGTCAACGTCAATAACCTGTTTGACAAGGAATATTATTCCTCGATTTCAGGGCTAACGTCTTACGGCAATTTCATAGGCGCTTCTCGCGAGCTTACTCTTTCCTTGCGACATAAGTTTTGATTGGCTGCGGCAGGTGTATCATTTGGTGCATCTGCCGCTTTGCTTTTAGCTAGGCAAAAATGATGCTTTTTCCCCAATTATTCCGATTGTCTCGTAGATTGATGTTTCTCTGGCTTCTGGCGTGGATGATTTTCATGCTTGAGCAACCTGCCACGGCCACCGATCTTGATGCCTTTCCGGTTACAATTGAACATGCGTTGGGAAAAACGACGATAACGTCTGAACCACAACGCATCGTTACCTTCGGATGGAATGCGGAGGATGCCGTTCTGGCGCTGGGAAAATATCCGATTGCCATGCCACGCTATAGTTTTTTTCCAAGCGGGATTTTTCCTTGGAACGAGGAAAAGCTTCAAGGGCGCACCCCCGTATTAATGGCGGGCCGAACGGTCGATTTCGAACAAATCGCTTCCTTGCATCCGGATCTGATTCTGGCGATATCTTCTAATATTGATGCTGTGACATGGAAAAGGCTTTCCACCATCGCACCAACGATCGCATATCGCACGGGTCCGTTTGCGGCAGATTGGCGGGAACAGACAGAGCTTGTCGGACTGGCTTTGGGAGATTCTTCGACGGCAAAACTCCAGATTAAGAAAACGGAGAGTTTTCTTCAGAGTCTTTCCACACAATACAAGCAACTACGGGGGAAGACCTTCACTTTCGGGACACATTTTCCTGGTTCTAGCGGGATCGTTGTTTATTTGCCCGCCGATCCTCGTGTCTCCACTCTGATGGAATTAGGGCTGAAGCCATCTGCCGGTGTGGAGAGGCTTGCTTCGAACAATCCTCATAAGACCTCTACGACAGTCAGCCTTGAACACATCGATACGATCAACGCAGATATTCTGATCATGTGGTTCGGAGCCGACGCCAGAGCAGCATTAGAAAATCAGCCATTATTCCAGTCTTTGGAAGTAGTTCGCCGTGGTGGCTACGTCGCTTTAGATGATCCGGTATCGGTGTGGTCCACCTCAGCGTTGAGCGTTCTTTCTATCCCGTACGGATTTCCCAAATTTGTCCCGCGTTTAGCGGAGGCCGCTCGCAAGGTGGAGCATTAGTACCATGACACATAGTAAACACGAGCATCATGACGACCATCATCATGATCCATATGTGGAGGACTACTTTTTTGGCGAGACGATCACAGTTGAGCACTTGTCGCCATCGCTGACCCGGTTGGTTATAAAAATTAAGGACGGCGAGCGCTTGGTACCAAGTGGGCATCCCGACGAATGGGTGCGCCTTGCACTGAAGCCGGACGCTCAGACACCGGTGACGTTGCCGGTGAAAATGGAAAATGGCAAATGGGGCAGACCCGATGGCTCGCAAGATTGCCCGAATCGTCCTTATACAATCCGTCGCTGGGATGCTGAACGCTGCGAGATGACGATTGATATCGTCGGGCATGAGGGTGGTGTTGCTGCTTCATGGGTCATGAATGCGAAAGTCGGCGATGTGGTCGGCATCTGCAATCCGGAAGGCCGCTTCTGGATACCCAGATGCAGTGAATGGCTGTTGATGCTGACGGACATTACCGGGCTTCCGGCTGTTGGTCGTGTTCTGGAAGAGCTTCCGGCTGGGTTTCGGGCCATTGTGCATGTGGAAGTGCCTTCCGAGGCCGACCGTCAGAAGATCGCTACGGAAGCCGACGCTTCAATCGTCTGGCACTATTCGCATGGTTTGAAGTCAGATCGGCCCGGCTACACGGAATTGCCGCGTATAGCGGAATCGATCGCGGAACTGCCAGAAGGTCCCGGCTATATTTACATCGCCGGTGAAGCGCGCGCTGCTTCTGATTGCCGCAAGCATTTCCGCGACGTCCTCGGCTTCGACAAGAACCGCATCGACGCCATCGGCTACTGGATCGAAGGGCAGGCGCGGGTTTGAGTGTTGTTGCTTCGCCTCACGACGATAAGGAAGGAACGGGATTTGCGATCGGCAACACCAAGCGGCTAGCCGGGCTGTTGCTTGGCCTTGTAGTGCTCGCGGCGGTTTCATTGGCAAGTCTTCTGGTGGGAACAAGGTCAATTGCCATTTCGACTGCACAAAACGCGTTGTTTGCCTACGACACCAACTCTGCCGAACATATCATAATCTGGGATTACCGCCTGCCGCGAACCTTGCTTGGGTTGCTTTGCGGGGCCTCCTTCGGCGTATCTGGCGCGCTGATACTGGCGGCGACACGCAATCCGCTCGCCGATCCCGGCATTCTCGGCGTCAATGCCGGTGCAGCCTTCTTCGTGACGCTGGCGGTCGGCCTGTTAGGCTTTCATTCGATTGATACCTATCTGTGGTTCGCCTTTCTTGGAGCGGTTCTTGTCACGCTTGCTGTTTACGCGCTCGGGGCGGCGGGCCGTGACGGTGCGACGCCCGTCCGCCTTGTGCTGGTGGGTGTCGCATTGTCGGCCGTGCTCGGTGGCATCGGCTCGGCGATCACGCTGCTCGATCCGCAGGCTTTCGACTCCATGCGTTTCTGGTCCATCGGCTCCGTGGCTGGCAGGAACATGGAGATCGTGGCGGCGGTCGCTCCGTTCATTGGCCTCGGCCTGCTGATCGCGCTGGTTGCCGCCCGTTCTCTCAACGCCGTTGCGCTCGGCGACGATTTGGCCCGTTCACTCGGTGCGAACATCCCGCGTGCACGCATCCTGACACTCATCGCCGTGACACTGCTTGCCGGTGCAGGCACCGCCGCTTGCGGCCCGATCGGCTTCGTCGGGCTGATGGTGCCGCATGTGGTGCGCTGGTTCAGCGGGCCGGATCAACGCTGGATCATCCCAATGACCATGATCTATGCGCCGGTGCTGCTGCTGTCCGCCGATATTGCCGGACGCCTGATCCTGTTTCCGGATGAACTGGAAGCGGGCATCGTTACCGCCTTCATCGGCGCTCCGGTGCTGATCCTGCTGGCACGTCGGAAGAAAGCGAGTGGACTATGAGAGCCGCCGTATCATCCCAGATCGATTTGGGCCGTTCCGTGCATGTCGTGCGAGGGTTCCGCGGTCGCCTGTCAGCTCGGTTCGACAGGCTTTCGATATTCATTGGTCTTGCGCTTGCCGTTCTCGCAGTCGGCATCGCCGGTCTCTCGCTGGCAAGCGGCAAGTATCCGATCGCGCTGGCTGACGTGTTGGGTGCGCTCGCCCGTCATGGCGACGACATGGTGCGAATGATCGTCGTGGAATGGCGTTTGCCGCGCGTGGCGCTGGCCTTCCTGCTTGGCGCAGCACTTGCCATGAGCGGGGCGATCTTCCAGAGCCTCACCCGCAATCCGCTCGGCTCCCCCGACATTATCGGTTTCTTAGCTGGCTCCTATACTGGCGCACTGGTGGTCATGCTGCTTCTGTCCGGTGGCTATTACGAGACCGCGGCTGGCGCGTTGATCGGCGGCATCCTCACGGCCATGGCTGTCTATCTCCTTGCCTACCGGCGAGGCGTGCAAGGTTTCCGCCTGATCGTGGTCGGGATCGGTGTCGCAGCCATGCTGTCGGCCTTCAATGCCTGGATGATCCGTGAGGCTGACCTTCAGGTGGCGATGAGCGCCGCGATATGGGGCGCTGGTTCGCTCAACGGTCTCGGTTTCGAGCAGCTTGTGCCGGTCGCCATCGTGCTTTGTGTCGTCGTTCCTCTGACTTTGTTCCTCGCTCGCCCGATGCGCCAGCTTGAGATGGGTGACGATGCGGCAAGGGCGTCCGGTGTCAATGCAAACAGGACACGGCTTGCCTTGATGGTTCTCGGTGTGGCGTTGACCGCAATCGTCACGGCGGCAGCCGGTCCGATTTCCTTCATCGCGCTTGCCGCACCGCAGATTGCAAGGCGGCTGACCCGCTCGGCCGGTGTGGTGCTGATTCCCTCCGCGCTTATGGGTGGTCTTCTGTTGCTTGCCGCCGATTGGGCCGCGCAGCATGCCTTTGGTGTCCAGCTTCCCGTTGGTGTCATGACGGTGAGCATCGGCGGTCTCTACTTCGTCTGGCTGCTCTACAGGGAGGGCCACAAATGACAGACCGCCTTCATGCGGACAATGTGACCCTGCGCTATGACGAGCGGACGATTTCGCGGAATCTTTCGGTCGCCGTGCCTGATGGCTCCTTCACCGTGATCGTCGGCCCGAACGCTTGCGGCAAGTCCACGCTGTTGCGCGCCTTGTCGCGTCTGCTTGTCCCTGCCGCCGGACAGGTGATCCTCGACGGACACAGCATTTCCGATCTTGCCGCCAAGGAGGTCGCCCGCCGTCTCGGTTTGCTTCCGCAATCGTCCATCGCGCCAGAGGGCATCACCGTTGCCGATCTGGTGGCGCGCGGTCGCTATCCGCACCAGTCCTTCTTCCGGCAATGGTCCAAGGCCGACGAGGAAGCCGTCATTACGGCGATGGAAGCAACCCGCGTCACGGACCTGTCGGCCCGCTTGGTGGACGAGCTTTCCGGCGGCCAGCGGCAGCGCGTCTGGGTGGCGATGGTTCTGGCGCAGGAAACGCCGATCCTGCTGCTGGATGAGCCAACCACTTTCCTCGACATCGCCCACCAGATCGAACTCATGGACCTGCTGGCCGATCTCAACCGTCAGAGCCGCACCGTCGTCGCCGTGCTGCACGACCTCAATCATGCCTGCCGCTACGCCTCGCACCTCATCGCCATGAAGGACGGCGCAATTGTCGCCGAAGGCAGACCCTCAGCTATCGTCACCGAGCAACTGGTCGAAGACGTATTTGGCCTGCCGTCCGTCATCATCCCCGATCCAGTGTCTGGTACACCGCTGATCGTTCCAAAAGGCCGGCAGGTTGCTCCCGTTGTGCATCTGGACACGTCTCGTCGTTCGGGAAAGGAGCGGCATGGTGACTGATCTTCTGAAGCGTTTCGCCGCCTATTACCGTCCGCATCATGGCCTGTTCGCGCTCGATTTCTCCAGTGCTGTGGTTGCGGGCCTGCTGGAACTGGCCTTTCCCGTCGCCGTGACGCTGTTCATCGACCGCCTGCTTCCGACCAACCAGATCGGCATGATCGCGCTGGCCTCTCTTGGTTTGTTCGTCATCTACCTCGTCAACGCCGGTCTCCAGATCATCGTCACCTATTGGGGCCATATGCTCGGCCTGAAGATCGAGACGGAGATGCGAAGGAAAGCCTTCGACCATCTGCAAAAGCTCTCCTTCGGTTTCTTCGACAATCAGAAGACCGGCCATCTGGTCGCAAGGCTGACCAAGGATTTGGAGGAAATCGGCGAGGTCGCCCATCACGGCCCGGAAGACCTGTTCATCGCTCTCATGACCCTGATCGGGGCATTCTTCCTGATGATGTGGGTGCATGTACCGCTGGCACTGATCACCGCGACCATCGTTCCGGTCACGGCGGTCGTCACCACGCTTTACGGCAAGCGCATGACTGCCAATTCTCATGCGCTCTATGGCAGGATCGGCGAGTTCAACGCCCGCATCGAGGAGAATGTCGGCGGCATCCGCGTGGTGCAAGCCTTCACCAATGAGGATCACGAGCGAAAACTGTTCGCCGAGAACAACCGCAACTATCTCACCACCAAGCTCGAAGCCTACAAGGTCATGGCGGCGTCCATGTCGCTCTCATACCTGTCGATGCGCTTCGTGCAGGTGGTGGTCATGCTGGCCGGCGCATGGTTCGTTGTGCGCGGCGAGCTGACCGCTGGCGGCTTCGTCGGCTTCCTGCTGCTGGTTGGTGTGTTCTTCCGGCCAATCGACAAGATCAATTCGATCATTGAGAGCTACCCGAAGGGCATCGCCGGCTTCCAGCGATATACGCAGTTCCTCGACACAAGGCCGGATATTGCTGATCGACCGGAAGCCCGTTCCGTCGAGCGGCTGAACGGCGACATCGACTATCGTGATGTTCGTTTCGGCTATAGCCCGGACAAGCCGGTGTTCGAGGAGCTGAACCTGTCAATCCGTGCCGGAGAGACCGTCGCCTTCGTCGGCCCGTCCGGCGCGGGCAAGACGACGATATGCTCGTTGCTGCCGCGCTTCTACGAGGTGACGGGCGGCGCGATCACGATTGACGACATCGATATCCGTGACATGACCTTGAAGTCGCTGCGCTCGAATATCGGCATCGTGCAGCAGGACGTGTTCCTGTTCGCCGGCACCATCCGCGAGAACATCGCCTATGGCCGTCTCAATGCCACCGAAGCGGAGATCGTCGACGCGGCCCGACGCGCCCGTCTGGATGGCGTGATCTCCTCGCTTTCCGCTGGTCTCGACACGATCATTGGCGAACGCGGCGTAAAACTGTCGGGCGGGCAGAAGCAGCGCCTCTCCATCGCCCGCATCTTTCTCAAAAACCCGCCGATCCTGATCCTCGATGAGGCGACCTCGGCGCTCGACACCGAGACGGAGCGGGCCATCCAGCAATCTCTGGCAGAGCTTTCCGAGGGGCGCACGACGCTGGTCATCGCCCATCGGCTCGCGACCATCGCCAATGCCGACCGCATCGTCGTGGTCGAGGATGGCAGGATCGTTGAACACGGAAGCCATACGGAATTGCTGGCCCGCAAGGATGGCCGTTACCGCCAGCTTCATGCCGCGCAGGGCAGCGACCGTTTCGCTGTCGCCAACGACCGAAAATCGTCCGTCACGCCGCTTGCCGGCGAATAGCAAGGGAGGAATGCCGATGCGTCTCAACCGCCAGTCCGAAATCGCCATCGGTGTTCTTGTCGCCTGCGCCCGCTCACAGATGAGGAAGATCACGACCTTGCAGGCGGCGGAGGCATCGGCCACGTCGAAGGATTATGCCGCCCAGGTGGTCAATCTGCTGGTACATGAAGGCTTTCTGCGCACGGAGCGCGGCCGTCAGGGTGGTATCGCCCTTGCTGTCCCGGCAACGGAAATCCTTCTCGGCGACGTGCTGCGCCGCGTCCAGCCTGATCTCGTGCGTCATGCAGGCAGGGACGATCTTTCCGGGCATAACGCCACCATTCCGGCCTTCGCCGCAATCGTCGGAGCGGCCGAAGCTACGTTCCTCACCTTCATGGACCGATACAGCATTGCCGATCTCATATCCGGCCCGCTGCAACACGCTTCCACCGGCAAGCAGGTTTCTCATCTTCCTTGTTTTGATTGCGGGCTGGTGAAGTCGGTTCGCGAGACGGAAGCCGGCCACTGGCCCTTTGTCATCGAGCAGGCGCGCAGATCGTCATTGCCGGTTCAGCGGTGAGCGCTGGCAATGGCTGATTCGCCTATATCAACGACTGTAGGAGGCAGAGAAGGGCTTTCCCGGCTGGAGATGGTCTTATGGGGTGCGGCCGGTCTCGTGTCACTGGCCGTCCATGTCGGCGGTGCCGCATGGGTCACGCGGGAAATGCCGGTCGAGATGGCCGACAACGCCCCGCCGCCTGCAATCATGATCGAGCTTGCCGCCGAGCCGGAAGCGATCAACACAGATGCGAACGAAATCTCCGAGCAGATGGAAAATTCGCTGGAGATGAAGAGCGATACGGTTGAGCCGGTAGAACAGCCGGAGGAGCTCGTCGAGCAGCCGACCCCGGCGGAAATCCAGCCGGAACAGCCGGTCGAGGAAATCGCGGAAGCCGAGCCGGAGTCGGTGGAAACACTGGAACCGGAGCCAGAACCCGAACCCGAACCGGAGATCAATCCCGTCGAGGAGCAGATACTGACCGATCTTGAGAATGTCGAGGTTCCGATTCCGGTCATCCGTCCGACGCCGGAGGAAAAGAAGCCGGTCGAGAAACCGAAGCCGAAAAAGCAGGAAGTGGCGAAGAAGCCAGAGCGCAAGAAACCGGCCCCGTCATCGAAGGCATCCACGGAAGCGGCGGCGCAGGTCCGACAATCGAACCGCAACGCGGCGAACCAGAGAACGGCGGGCATGGGTTTTGGCTCCGCCTCGCCTGCTAAATGGCAATCGCGCCTCATGGCGCATCTGGAACGGCGCAAGCGCTATCCGTCCGGGGCACGGTCGAGGGGAGAGCAAGGCACGGCCTATGTGCGCTTCCGCATAGACGATGCCGGCAACGTGCTCTCCGCCAGCCTTGCCCGTTCGTCCGGTTTCCCCGATCTCGACAACGAAGTGGTCGAGATGGTCCGGCGCGCATCTCCGGTTCCGGCCCCGTCGGCCGGTGTCAACAAGACCATTACAGCCCCGGTGCGCTTCACCGTCAGGTGAGCGGGCCAAGTTGAAAATATCGCATCCAGTACGAAACGAAAGACATGCACATGCCGCACACGATTCCGACCTCTTCCATGATCGCCACTGTTCTCACGGCCATCGTGCTTGCCGCTGCGCCGACCTGTGCGCAAGAAGCGCAACCCAGTAGCAAGGGTGATCGCGCACTTGCCGCAGCGCCGGTGCAGGATGACAAGAAGCCCGCCATCTCGCTGCCGAATGGCGCGGCTTCCATCAGCGAAGTCTATGGCGACTGGACGGTCAATTGCGCCATTGCCGATAACAGCAAGCGTTGCGGGTTCAGCCAGGAACAGGGCAACAGCCAGACCGGCCAGCGCCTGTTCGCCATAGACCTTCAGCCACCGGCGAACGGGCAGACCAACGGCGTCCTTCTGCTGCCGTTCGGCCTGCATCTGGACGACGGCGTGAAGCTGAAGCTGGACGAGCAGAACCTTGGACAAGGTGCGCGGTTCTCGACCTGCGTTCCTGCCGGTTGCCTCGTGCCTGTCAGCTTCCCGACGGTTGCCACCGACGCGATGAAGAAGGGTGAGAAGCTGGTTGTCACCGCCACGCGCAATGGCGGCGGCGAGGCTCCGACCTTCACCGTGTCGCTCAACGGTTTCACCACGGCCATGAGCAGGGTCGCGGAACTGGCCAAATAAGCCGGTTCTTCAACCGGACCGAAGACCCATTTCAGGAGCGAGCATAGACGTAATTCAAACAATACATAGCCCGGATCGGGAAGGGAGGACAGGATTGGAACTGCGCCATCTTCATTACATCGTGGTGAGCGCCAGAAATGGCAGTTTCAGCGCCGCCGCGAATGAACTCAATGTCAGGCAACCGATCGTCAGCAAACGGATCAAGGAAGTCGAGGACGAACTCGGCATTCCCCTGTTCGACCGTGCTTCGACCGGAGCACGTCTCACCCCGAGCGGCGAGGAATTCATTATTGGCGCGAGGCGCATTGTCGAGGATGTTCAACGCCTCAAGGAACGGGCCAAAGCGAGCAAAGCCGGGAAACTTGGCCATATTGTTATTGGTTTCTATAAATCGCTTTCGACCGGACGCTTGCGCATGGCCCTTCACGAATTCCGCCAGGGCAATCCGGCTATAGAGGTGGAGCCGATAGAGTTGTCCTATATGGAACTCAGGGCAGGGGTGAGCACTGGCGCAATCGATGTGGCAGTCATTCTTGGTGACGTGGGGAGATTGAACCTGCTGGACTCCATGGCCCTATGGTCGGAGCAATTGGTTGTGGCGCTTCCGGAGAACCATCCGCTTACGGCAAAGCAGATCATCTACTGGCCGGAACTGAAAGGGGAGCGGTTCCTTGTCAGCCATCACGATCCGGGGCCGGATATTCGCAACATCCTTCTTCGCCATCTTGCCGCGCCGTCGGATCACCCGGAGATCGTCACGAGACGATTGAGCCGTGAGAGTATCTTGAGCGAAGTTGGCAGCGGGCAAGGGATCAGCCTGCAATGCGAGGCCGTTTCGGGCATAACAGGGCTTGGTGTTACCTATAGGCCGGTTCACGATGGAAGTGGTGCCACTCGCCTCGGTTACATCGCCTGCTGGAAGCCAGATAACGCCAATCCAGTTCTCAAAGCGTTTCTGGATACCCTGAAACCGAAATGCTGATTCGGTTGCGGCGTCGGGCCTACGCCGCACCATGCGCCTTTGACGCGCCGAGAGCCGCAAGTATTTTTTCGACCCTCTACGACCGCCTACGAAATCTGAAATAATCTTGTTGCGAAGGCGCGAATTGTGCCTTTCTTGATTGTCCCCGTCGCCATCCGACCGTGTTGCGGATGGCCGGAAACGGGGACCATCGTGGCACATCACCATCATGACCGGGACGTGATCTCTCGCAGCGTGCGGATGCTTCGCACGGCGCTTGGCGCGTCGATCGTCCGCCATCTCGAAGACCCTGGCGTTGTCGAGGTGATGCTGAACCCTGACGGTCGCTTGTGGGTGGACCGGCTGAAGGACGGTCTTGCCGATACCGGCGAGGTTCTGTCGCCCGAAGACGGCGAGCGCATCGTCCGGCTGGTCGCCCACCATGTCGGCGCGGAAGTCCATGCGGGCAATCCCCGCGTTTCGGCCGAACTGCCGGAGACCGGCGAGCGGTTCGAGGGGCTGTTGCCGCCCGTCGTCACGGCCGCCGCCTTCGCGATCCGCAAGCCGGCGGTCGCCGTCTTCACCCTGTCGGATTATGTGGCGGGCGGGATCATGACGCAGCAACAGGCCGACGTGCTGCGCATCGCCGTCGAAAAGCGGAAGAACATCCTTGTCGCCGGCGGCACCAGCACCGGAAAGACCACGTTGACGAATGCGCTTCTGGCCGAAGTCGCCAAGACCGCCGACCGCGTGGTGCTGATCGAGGATACCCGCGAACTGCAATGCGCGGCTCCCAATCTGGTCGCCATGCGGACGAAAGACGGCGTGGCGTCGCTCTCCGATCTGGTGAAGTCGTCGCTTCGTCTGCGTCCTGACCGCATTCCTGTCGGCGAGGTGCGCGGCGGTGAAGCGCTCGATCTCCTGAAAGCATGGGGAACGGGGCATCCGGGTGGGATCGGCACGATCCACGCCAATACGGCGATCGGCGCGCTGCGCCGGCTCGAACAGCTCGTGCAGGAAGTGGTGATCACGGTCCCGCGGGCTCTGATCGCCGACACGATCGACGTCATTGCCGTTCTTTCCGGCCGAGGCTCCGCCCGCCGCCTTTCGGAAATCGCCCTCGTCGACGGGATCGATCCCGCCACCGGCGATTATCGGACCCTTTCCGCTCAACTTTCCCCTGCCAACCCTCAGCAAGAAACCCAATCGCTCCCGAAAGGAGAATCGCTATGATCACGCCTGTCCTTCGCCGTTTCCACGCCCGTCTTGCGCAGGCGACGGCGCTTGCGTCCGTCACGCTGCTGATGGCCGCACCCGCCCACGCTTCCGGCTCTTCGATGCCGTGGGAAGAACCGCTGGAACAGATTCTCGAAAGCATCGAAGGTCCGGTCGCCAAGATCGTTGCCGTCATCATCATTATCGCCACTGGCCTTGCGCTCGCCTTCGGCGATACCGGCGGCGGCTTCCGGAAGCTGATCCAGATCGTCTTCGGCCTGTCGATCGCCTTCGCCGCATCGAGCTTCTTCCTGTCCTTCTTCTCCTTCGGCGGCGGAGCGCTCGTCTGATGACGGTGCTGCTTTCCGAACAGGAAGAGGTGCGCGGCTTCCTTGCGCCGGTTCACCGGGCGCTGACCGAGCAGATATTGCTCGGCGGCGCTCCCCGCGCCATCGCCATCGTCAACGGCACGCTCGCCGGAGCCGTGGGCCTCGGCCTTCGCCTCTGGATCGCCGGTCTGGTCATCTGGGCCATCGGGCATTTTGCCGCCGTCTGGGCGGCACGGCGCGACGCGCAATTCGTGGACGTCGGCCGCCGCCACCTGCGCTATCCCGCGCATCTCAGCGTGTGAGGAGACGGCCGATGCTCAATCTCTCCGAATATCGCAAGCGTTCCTCACACCTTGCCGACTTCCTGCCCTGGGCCGCCCTGATCGCACCGGGCGTCGTCTTGAACAAGGACGGCAGCTTCCAGCGCACGGCCCGTTTCCGTGGTCCCGATCTCGACAGTGCCACGCCGTCCGAACTGGTCGGCACCACCGCACGGCTCAACGGCGCGCTTCGCCGTCTCGGCTCCGGCTGGGCGATCTTCGTCGAAGCGCAGCGCAACCCGGCCACCGAATATCCGACAAGCCTGTTTGCCGATTCAGCATCGGCGCTTCTCGATATTGAGCGCCGGGAGCAATTCGAGGAAAGCGGCCTTCTTTACGAAAGCAGCTATTATCTCACCTTCGTCTGGTTGCCGCCCGCCGAAGAAGCCTCGCGCATGGAGGGCTGGCTTTACGAGGGCCGCGAACGCTCCGGAGTCGATCCGTGGGAATTGCTGAAAGGTTTTATCGACAGGACGGATCGTGTCCTTCATCTGGTCGAAGGGTTCGTGCCGGAAGCGGACTGGCTCGATGATGCCGAGACACTGACCTACCTGCATTCCACCATTTCCACGAAGCGCCATCGTGTCCGCGTTCCCGAAACTCCGATGCACCTCGATGCGCTCCTGGTCGATCAGCCGCTTGCCGGTGGGCTGGAGCCAAGATTGGGCGATTTTCATCTTCGCACCCTGACCGTGATCGGTTTCCCGACCGTGACCTTTCCGGGCATACTGGACGATCTCAACAGGATCGCCTTTCCGTATCGCTGGTCGACGCGGGCGATCATGCTCGACAAGCTAGAGGCAACCCGGCTGGTCACGAAAATCCGCCGCCAATGGTTCGCCAAGCGGAAGAGCATCGCCGCCATCCTCAAGGAAGTCCTGACCAACGAGCAATCCGTTCTTCTGGATTCGGATGCCGCCAACAAGGCGGCCGACGCCGATGCGGCCTTGCAGGATCTCGGTTCCGATCAGGTCGGCGAAGCCTATGTGACCGCCACCGTCACGGTCTGGGACGCCGATCCGCGCATTGCTGATGAGAAGCTTCGCCTTGCGGAAAAGGTCATCCAGAGCCATGACTTCACGGCCATCGTGGAAACGGTGAACGCGATCGAGGCATGGATGGGCAGCATTCCCGGCCATGTCTATGCCAATGTCCGGCAACCGCCGATCAGCACGCTCAATCTGGCCCACATGATGCCTCTCTCGGCGGTCTGGGCCGGGCCGGAGAAAGACGACCATCTCGACGCGCCGCCGCTGTTCTATGCGAAGACGGAGGGCGCGACGCCGTTCCGTTTTTCATTGCACGTCGGCGACGTCGGGCACACGATGGTCGTCGGCCCGACCGGCGCGGGCAAGAGCGTCTTGCTTTCTCTCATGGCGCTCCAGTTCCGCCGTTACGAACGATCGCAGGTGTTCGCCTTCGACTTCGGCGGCTCGATCCGCGCCGCCGCGCTGGCGATGCGCGGCGACTGGCAGGATTTGGGCAGCTCGCTCTCCGACGACACATCGCTCCTCAATACCGTTTCGCTCCAGCCGCTTGGCCGTATCCACGACACGCCGGAACGGGCATGGGCGGCTGACTGGCTGGTGGATATTCTGATCCGTGAAGGCGTCGAGATTACCCCGGACGTGAAGGAACATCTCTGGACGGCGCTGACCTCTCTGGCGTCCGCGCCGGTCGTGGAACGGACCATCACCGGCCTGACCGTGCTGCTGCAATCGTCGGTATTGAAACAGGCGCTTCGCCCCTACTGCATCGGCGGTCCCTATGGCCGTCTCCTCGACGCGGAAATGGAATGGCTTGGCGAAGCGTCGGTGCAGGCGTTCGAGACCGAAGGGCTGATCGGAACCGGGGCAGCTCCTGCCGTACTGTCCTACCTGTTCCACCGCATCGAATCCCGCTTCGACGGCCGCCCTTCGCTCCTGATCATCGATGAAGGCTGGCGGGCGCTGGACGATGGCGGCTTCGCGCAGAAAATCAAGGAATGGCTGAAGACGCTGCGCAAGAAGAACGTCTCCGTTGTCTTTTCCTCGCAATCGCTCGCCGACATCGAGGCTTCTCCGATTGCGCCGGTCATTGTCGAAAGCTGCCCGACGCGCATCTTCCTCGCCAATGAACGGGCCATCGAACCGCAGATCGCGTCCATCTATCGGCAATTTGGCCTCAATGGCCGGCAGATCGAAATCGTCGCCCGCGCCACGCCGAAGCGAGATTATTACTGCCAGTCCCGGCGTGGCAACCGGCTGTTCGAGCTTGGCCTTGGCCATATCGCGCTCACCCTTTGCGCCGCGTCCGATAAAGCCGCCCATGCGCTGATCGACGAGCTCATGAAGGACGGCGCGAAGCCGTATTTCCTCGAAGCATGGCTTGAAGCCAATGAGCTTCGCTGGGCGGCTGATCTCATTCCCGATCTCACCAACGTTCTTGACCCGTCCGCAGCAGCGAACAGCGGGCCGGTCGCTGTTTCCCCGTCACCTGAAGAGGAATCTCCGCTATGAGGCATATCGCCCGTTCCCCGCGTGTCCGCGCTCTGGCCTGCGCCGTCAGCGCATCCGCCATCCTGTTTCCCGTCACCCTGCCTCTGGTCGTGATCCCGTTCACACCGTCGCCGGCGCTGGCGTGGAAGATCGTCTATGATCCCACGAATTATTCGCAGAACCTGCTTTCGGCCGCCCGCGCGCTGGAGCAGATCAACAATCAGGTGACGTCTCTCGCCAACGAGGCGCAGATGCTCATCAACCAGGCGAAGAACCTCACCAGCTTGCCCACGTCCTTGCTCTCGAAGATCGAGGGCAACTTTTCCCAGATGAAGTCGCTTCTCAACGAAGCCGACCAGCTCGCTTACAACGTCCAGAATATCGAAACGCAGTTCAACGCGACCTATCGGGATTTTGCATCGGGCGACCGCACCGCATCGCAACTGGTGTCCTCGGCGCAGCAGCGCTGGCAGCAATCGGTATCGGCTTTCGAGCATTCGCTGAAGGCGGGGGCCGTCGCGGTTGGCAATATTGAAGGCACGCAGGAACAGACCAGCGAGCTTGTCAGCGCCAGCCAGTCGTCCGTTGGCGTGCTTCAGGCGACGCAGGCCGGCAACCAGCTTCTCGCCGTGCAGGCGAAACAGATTTCCGATCTCACCGCCATGCTGGCCGCACAGGGCCGCGCCAGCGCGCTCGAACAGGCACGGCAGGCCGCCGCACAGGAGCAGGCCCGCGAGCAGTTTTCCCGCTTCATGACGGGGACCGCCTACACATCGTCCAGCGTCCGCATGTTCCACGATTGAAAGGAATGGACGTCATGGACATGAAGATCGCCGCCCGGATGATCGCCGTCTTCGCCATCGGCGCAGGGCTGACCGCCGCCATCGCCGCCCTGCAAAACGATGAAGACCGGCCCGATGCCGACGCCCCCCGCATCGAGCATCCGGGCGGCGACCCTTCCTCTCTATCGGCCGCGAAAAGCGAACTTACCCGTTGCCGCGACCTTGGCACGGCGGCGCTCGAAGACGTCGCCTGCCGCAAGGCATGGGCGGAGAACCGCCGCCGCTTTTTCCGCATGGACAAGCCGGATCGGCCGACGCCGCCCAAGGGTAAACGGGGAGGCCGGGCATGAATAATGTCGGCGTCATCGACCGTTTCCTTGAGACCTTCACCAGCTATATCGACAGCGGATTCGGCCTGTTGTCCGGCGAAGTTGCCTTCCTTACCTCAACGCTGATCGTCATCGACATTGTGCTCGCCGGCCTGTTCGGGGCATGGGGCGCCGACGAGGACATTATCCAGCGGCTCGTGAAGAAGACGCTCTATATCGGCTTCTTCTCCTTCATCATCGGTAATTTCAACAACCTGGCGAAGATCGTGTTCGAGTCCTTCAGCGGGCTTGGCCTCAAGGCTGGCGGGTCGTCGCTTTCCGGTTCCGAGCTTCTCCAGCCCGGTCGCGTGGCGCAGGTCGGCCTTGACGCCGGCGAACCGCTCCTGACCGCCGTGGGTGAACTGACCGGCTATATTTCCTTTTTCGAGAACTTCATCCAGATCTTTGTGCTGCTGGTGGCGTGGGTGGTCGTGCTGATCGCCTTCTTCATCCTGGCGATCCAGATTTTCGTCACGCTGATCGAATTCAAGCTCACCACATTGGCCGGGTTCGTGCTGATCCCGTTCGCGCTGTTCAACAAGACCGCCTTCCTCGCCGAAAAGGTGCTCGGCAATATCGTCGCCTCCGGCGTGAAAATATTGGTTCTGGCCGTCATCGTCGGGATCGGCTCCGGTCTGTTCAGCGAATTCACCGCCGGTTTTTCCGATACGCCGACGATCAGCGAAGCGTTGTCACTGGTTCTCGGGGCGCTGGCGCTGATGGGCCTGTCGATCTTCGGCACGGGCATCGCCACCGGCCTTGTTTCCGGTGCGCCGCAGCTTGGTGCAGGGGCCGCGGTTGGAACCGGCCTTGCCGCCGCCGGTATTGCTGCCGGTGGTTTCATGGCGGCGAAAGCCGGGGCCGGTATGGCTATCAGTGCGGCAGGCGGCGCGGCACGCGGTGGTGCTGCCTTGGCCGGTGGTGCCAAAATCGCCTACGGTCTGGGCGACGCTTCCGTGGGATCGACCGGGACAGGTGGCGGCGCGGCGGGCATGATGGGGGTCGCCAAGGCTGGTGCCGGCATGATCGCCAATCGCGGCAAAGAGGCGGCCTCTCGCGCCGGTGAATCCTTGCGCTCCAGCTATCGTTCCGGTCAGGCCGCCGCATGGAAGGCGACGGGCGGCAAGAACGACGTCAATCCCGGCGGCGCTGCTGGCGGCGGCAAGGCCGCCAACGATCCGGTTTATGCCGCCTCACAGCCCGCCAAGGCCGTTTCCGGTTCGGACATTTCTCCGCAATCGGCATCCGCGCCCGACTGGGCGCAGCGGATGAAGCGCAACTGCACCATTCACCATGGGGTCAGCACCGCAGCCCACTCGATCCGCTCCGGCGATCATGGTGGCGGTTCCATGTCCGTTTCTCTCAACCAGGATGACAAATGATGACACTCTTCAAGCGTCCTTCCGTACGCTATGCCCGCACGCCCGAATCCGAAACGCCATACCAGCGCGCCGGACAGGCATGGGACGAGCGTATCGGGTCAGCCCGCGTGCAGGCGCGCAACTGGCGGCTGATGGCCTTCGGCTCCCTGATCCTGTCGGCCGGATTCGCATCTGCCCTTGTCTGGCAATCGACACGCGGCACGGTGGTTCCGTGGGTGGTACAGATCGACCGCTTCGGCGAGGCGCAAGCAACCGCGCCCGCCGTGGCCGATTACCGGCCGACCGACCCGCAGATCGCATGGCACCTGGCCCGCTTCATCGAGCAGGTCCGCTCCATTCCCGTCGATGCGGTCATTGTCCGGCAGAACTGGCTTCGCGCCTACGAGTTCACCACGGATCGCGGCGCGATCGCGCTCAACGACTACGCGCGGGCGAACGATCCCTTCACCAAGGTCGGCAAGACGCAGGTTTCCGTGGAGATTTCCAGCGTCATTCGCGCCTCTCCAGATTCGTTCCGCATCGCATGGGTGGAGCGCTCCTATGAGAACGGCCAGCTTTCCGGCACGGAACGCTGGACGGCGATCCTGACGGTCGTGCTCCAGCAGGCGCGCACCGCCGAAAAACTCCGGGCCAATCCGCTCGGCGTCTATGTCAACGCAATCAACTGGTCGAAGGAAATGGGGCAATGAAGACGAATGAATCACGCATGAAGTCGCGCTACGCATCCGGAATGGTTCTGGCTCTGGTATCGGCAACCGTGCTGGCCGGTTGCGCGAAGAAGTACATTCCACCGGAAATCGACTATGACGATGCGGTTCCGGCTGTCAGGACGACTGATCCCATCCCGCCAGTCAAGGTGGTCGCGGTGCCGAAGACCTTGCCGTTACCCGGACAGTTGAAGCCGGTCGAGGGATCGAAAGCCAAAGCGGAATCAACTGATCCGAAGCAGCGTATCAGCGCGGCCAACGAGGCTGCCAGAATGCAGCCGGTCCGTGACGGCTTCATCAACGCCGTGCAGGTCTATCCCTTCGCGTTAGGCGCGCTCTATCAGGTCTATGCCGCGCCGGGACAGGTGACGGATATTGCCCTTCAGCCGGGAGAAACCCTTGTCGGTTCCGGCCCGGTTGCGGCCGGTGACACGGTACGCTGGATCATTGGCGACACCGAGAGCGGTACAGGCGCATTGAGGCAGGTCCATATCCTCGTGAAGCCGACACGGCCGGATCTTCAGACCAACCTTGTCATCAACACCAACCTGCGCACCTATCACCTGGAACTGCGCTCGACGGAAAAGACCTACATGGCCTCCGTCTCGTGGCAATATCCCGCCGACCAGCTCATTGCCTTGCGCCGCCAGAATGCCAAGGCGGCGGAAACACAGGCCGTCGCATCCGGCGTCGACATATCCAAGATCAACTTCCGCTACCGCATCGAAGGCGATGCAGCGCCCTGGCGGCCGCTGCGCGCTTTCGACGATGGAAGCAAGGTCTATATCGAGTTTCCGTCCGGCATCGGACAGGGAGAAATGCCGCCGCTCTTCGTCATCGGCGGATCGGGCAATTCCGAACTGGTCAACTATCGTGCCCGCCAGAACTATTATGTCGTGGATCGCCTGTTCGCGGCCGCGGAACTGCGGCTTGGCGACAAGGACACGCAGAAGCGCGTTCGCATCGTCCGCACCGATGGCCGGCCGGCAACGGCGAAGCGGACGGCGCTGTTTTCGTCGGAGAACAGCCGATGACGAATGCTTCCGATCTCACGGCGCAATTGCGCCTGCGACCAGAACCGCCGCGCGTCACGCGCCTTTCGCGGAAAATGCTGATCGGAGCCGGCGGCGTGGCGGGCATCGCCATTGCCGCTGCCCTGTTCTGGGCGCTCGACACAAGCCGGCGCGGCAGCCAGTCCGCGACCGAACTCTATAATGTCGACAACAAGACGCCTGCCGATGGGCTGGCCGGTCTGCCGAAAGATTACACCAATATCCCGAAACTTGGTCCCGCGCTTCCCGGCGACCTTGGCCGTCCGATCCTGCGGGCGCAGGAACAGGGCAAGCCGGTTGCCGCGCCCAATATCCAGACGCCGCGCGTCGATCCTGAAGAGCAGCGGCGGCTTGCCGAGATCGAGGCAGCGCGGCTTGCGAAGCTCTTCACCGACAGTCGGGGAGAGACGACAACAGGCAATCAGCAGGTCGCATCCGCTGCATCACCGTCAGGCCCCAGCGTCGATCCGGCAACCGGCCTTGCTCTTCCGGCCGAGACTCCGCAGCTCGATTCCGGCTCCGCGCAGAACATGCAGGATCGCAAGCTCGCCTTTGTCGGCGCCGAAGCCGACCGCCGTACCGTCAGCGCCGACCGGGTGCAGGAAAAGGCGTCGCCCTATATCGTGCAGGCGGGCACCGTGATCGCCGCGGCGCTGATAACCGGCATCAAGTCCGATCTTCCCGGCCAAATCACCGCGCAGGTCACGGAGCACGTCTATGACAGCCCGACCGGATCGCATCTTCTGATCCCGCAAGGGTCCCGCCTGATCGGCCAGTACGACAGCCAGGTTGCGTTCGGTCAGAGCCGTGTGCTTCTGGTCTGGAACCGGCTTATCATGCCGGACGGCACATCGATCGTGCTCGAACGCCTTCAGGGTGCCGACAGCCAAGGCTATTCCGGCCTTGAGGATGGCGTCGATTACCATTGGGGCCAACTGTTCAAGGCCGCTGCCCTGTCCACGCTGCTTGGCATCGGCACGGAAATCGGCTCCAGCAATGACGAGAACGAAATCGCTAGGGCAATCCGCGAAAGCGCGCAGGACATCGCTTCCGACGTCGGCCAGCAGATCGTCCGCCGCCAGCTCAACATCCAACCGACGCTCACGATCCGGCCGGGGTTCCCGATCCGCGTGATCGTCCAGCGGGATTTACTGATGCAGCCGTGGGGCGGCGCTGCGAAGGAGCCGACATGACCAAGCTGAAGCTCTCCGCCATTCCTGACGACAAGCCGGTGAAAATCACCGTCGAGCTTCCGGCAGAGGTGTTTCGGGATTTGCAGGCGTATGCTGCAATTCTTGCCAAAGCTGCCGGGGAAACAACGCCGCCCGATCTGGCGAAGCTCGTTTCGCCGGCGCTACAACGGTTTATGGCGACGGACGGTGGGTTCTGGAAGGGAAATAGAGCTATGCGTAGGTGTAAAACTGCGCATTATAAATAAAATTGACTGACACCTTGCATCATTAATTTTGGATGCTTTTCTCCAGTTTTGCTTGGTTCGTCAAATATTCCTGTTCAGGAACAAGACCCTCCCAAGCATCATGTACCCATCTGTTTACAGCTGTGACCTTGCGAGCTAACAATTGATCGGCATTTGAGCATTCAGTAAAGTCCCCGTCTCTAAAGTCATAGTTTGCTTTATGTTCTTCAAGTTCTCTTTGGGCACGACGATAAATCATCCAGAGGCGCTGCGGCTTACGTAACTGGAGCCAGCTCGTCAACCCACCTGCCAAAATAGACAGGACCGATGGGATTGCTTTTGAACACAAAATTCCAGTGCCGAGTGTGACAAACAGTGGCGCGATTAGCGTGCAAGCGATAATTACCGAAAAGCAGAATTGCGCCTCAAACTTATTATGATCTGCTTTCTCACGGAATCCTTGTCGAATTGACGAGTAATATTCTGATGCAGATGTGAAATTATCTTCTGGTACAGTCCTGTCTTTACGAAACATTCGTTATACGTGCTCGTTTTTGTTGAAAATATTTCAATTGGCTCCGTCGAAAAAAAGATAATCGGGAGCGCTAGCCTCCACCGAGGCCGACATTGTAATAAGATCAGGCAGACGTCTGATTCTCGGATATATTGTACCACATGAGCAAGCGTGCGTTCGACATTCTCTTACGACGTAGACTCATAAACTAATGCACCAGATGCGGATAGCGATGAGTTTGACAGCTGCCAGGAAATTGGCGGGGTTCTTGTCGTAACGCGTTGCGATACCGCGATAGTGTTTGATGCGGTTGAAGAACCGCTCGACCAGATTTCTCTGACGATAAACCCACGGTGAGAACGACAAGACGCCCGTGCGGTTGGATTTGGGTGGAATATTGGCCCATATTTTTTGGTCTGCTGCCGTCTTGCGGATGGCATCGGTATCATAGGCCTTGTCTGCAAGCAGCGTGCCGCCTTCTTTAACACACGCCATGAGGCCCTCAGCCTGAGAGCAGTCAGCAACCTGGCCACCCGTCAGGCAAAAATTGATCGGACGGCCTTGCGCATCAACAATTGCGTGGATTTTGCTTGTGAGGCCGCCACGGGAACGTCCCATGCAACCATCGTCGGCATCCCTTTTTTTCCTGTGGCTCCGTGCTGGTGAACACGGACACAGGTGCTGTCGATCATCACGATGTCACCGTCATAGGCCTCCGAGACGGCCTCCAGTAACCGATCCCAGACACCGGCACGTCGCCAGCGAACGAACCGGTTGTAACAGGTCGTTGCAACACCATAGCGTTCAGGGATTTCCGACCACGATGAGCCAGTGCGGAACCGCCATAGTATGCCATTGAGAACCATGCGATCGTCAACCCGAGGCACACCACGAGGTTTGCTGGGCAACAGCGGCTCAATAATCGACCATTCCCGGTCTGTCAGCTCATAGCGGCGACGTGACATCAAACACCTCCAATTTTGAGGCCATTTGAATCACTGATCCTTTCAAATAACTAGTCTCTTTATGAGTGTACGACCTAGTGATTCCCTTGGAAGAGGAGCTTTTGGAAGTTCAAAGGTTCTTCAAGTCAATTGAGGATCTTTCAACCGATACCATCTATCGTCATTGCGTAGATGTCGGGGATCCAGATATCTCAATGCTGGTTGTCCAACAAGAGGAGATGGGGCGGAATTCAGCGCGAGACGCGGTTGAGGCCGCATTTGATGAATTTGATTTCTCATTTGTTGTTTGTTTAGGCATTGCTGGTTCCCTCACTGCTAACTTGAGACTCTGTGATGTCTGCTACAGCTATGGAATATATGACGTTTATGACAACACAAAAGCGCACGAGTCCAAGGACGGCGTATTCGACATTGCATTCTCCCCTCACTATGAGAAATGTTATGCCCCAATTGTTGCAGCGATAAACTTCATTCGAACTGATCCTAATTTGCAGGATTTATACGCAGCTTGGCAACTTGAGCGCGAAGAAGCAGCGAAGGCAAAATTTACGGGACGGGTAATTGGTCGTGCTGGTGCCTTTGAAGCGATCCAGCAGCCTAAATCGAAAGATTGTAAGGTTGTTTGTGCGGCGGTAAGTGATAGTGAAAAGTATAATAACAAAATTAGAACCGTTGATCGTAAAATATTTGTGATCGGCCCCCACGGACGGGTCCAATTTGATTGTTAGTGCAATGATGGTCGTGGCGCCAGCGCGGGCGGCATCGCTGGTTGGGGTTGCAGGGCCGCCCGCGCGAATGCCGGAATGAAGACCT
>Ga0182741_1000530_pt1 | contig 56692 bp, 52 predicted proteins | sample eDN5th37CBELigOP_FD_128874 | JGI IMG/M metagenome (GOLD analysis project Ga0182741, IMG submission 128874) | Enriched Organic Plus compost microbial communities from Emeryville, California, USA - eDNA 5th pass 37_C BE-Lig OP (version 2) (version 2) ... | reverse complement strand
CCAGGGGTATTATTTCTTCCACCACCTGGGCCTGGACCGCGACATGCGCGAGCAGTTCCGCGGCCATCCCCATTTCGAATACACGGCGCAGTTCTGCCATCTCTACGACCAGAACAGCTTCGATCCGAACTACGAGTCGATGCCGCTGGAGGCCTTCGAGCCGATGCTTCGGCGCGTGCTGGCTGCGCCGAAGCGGTCGATCTATCGGCGGGAAGAAGCCTAGGCGTCGAGATCCAGGGAATAGCCCGCCGACCGCACGGTGCGGATCGGGTCGGCCATGGCGTCGTCCTTGTTGAGCGCCTTGCGCAGGCGCCCCACGTGCACGTCGACCGTGCGCGCCTCGACATAGACGTCCGATCCCCACACCGCGTCTAGCAGTTGCTCTCGGGAGAAGACCCGTCCCGGGTGCTGCATGAGATAGTCGAGCAGGCGGAACTCGGTCGGGCCGAGATGGATCTCCTTGCCCGCTCGCTTCACGCGGTGGGCGACCCGATCGATGGTCAGGTCGCCGATCTGGACGCGGTCCTCGGCCAGGCCCGGCCGGATGCGGCGCAGCACCGCGCGGATGCGGGCCGACAGCTCGCTCATGGCGAAGGGCTTGACGATGTAGTCGTCGGCGCCGGTGTCGAGGCCGCGGATACGGTCGCTTTCCTCGCCCCGTGCGGTCAGCATGATGATCGGCACGTTGCGGCTTTCCGAGCGCTGGCGCAGCCGGCGGCAGACTTCGATCCCGGAGATCTTCGGCAGCATCCAGTCGAGGATGATGATGTCGGGCAGGCGCTCGGAGACCAGCGTCAGGGCCTCCTCCCCGTCCCCGGCGACCACGACATCGTAGCCTTCCTTGTCCAGGTTGTACTGCAGCAGGGTCGAGAGCGCGTCTTCGTCTTCAACGACCAGGATGTGCGGCGTCAATGTCGGATGCTCCTACGGTTACAGTCGCAGCGCGTCGGTCTTGGGACGCTCGGCGGAGATCATCTCCTCGCCCGTGATCTCGTAGTGGATGATCTCGGCGACGTTGGTGGCGTGGTCGCCGATCCGCTCGAGGTTCTTGGCCACGAACAGCAGATGCGCGCAGGCCGTGATCGTGCGCGGATCGCCCATCATGTAGGTCAGGAGTTCGCGGAAGAGGCTGTTGTAGTGCTCGTCCACCTCGTCGTCCCGCGACCAGACGGCGAGCGCACGATCGAGGTCCGAGGCCGTATAGGCGTCCAGCACATCCTTCAGCCGGCCCATGACCAAGCGGCCCATGCGCTCGATGGAGCGGGTGAGCGGGCTGATCGGCTCGACCTCGTTGAGGATCATGGTGCGCTTGGCGATGTTCTTGGCGAGGTCGCCGCAGCGCTCCAGGTTCGAGGCGATCTTCATGGCCGCGACGGTCTTGCGAAGGTCGTTGGCCATGGGCTGGCGCAGGGCGATCAGGCGGATGGCCTTGCGCTCGATGTCGGCCTCGAGAAGATCCAGACGCTCGTCGCGGCTCACCACGGTTTCGGCGAGGTCCTGGTCGCGGCGGACGACCGCCTCCAGAGCGTCGGCCACCTGGGCTTCGGTCAGACCGCCCATCCGCGCGCAATCGGCGGTCAGGGCGTTCAGCTCGTCCTCATAGGATTTGACGATGTGTTCGTTCATGTCGCGCGTCCCTAGCCGAAGCGGCCGGTGATGTAGTCCTGGGTGCGGCTGTCCCGGGGGTTGGTGAAGATCTCGCCGGTCGGCCCGGCCTCCACCAGCTTGCCCAGGTGGAAGAAGGCGGTCTTCTGCGAGACGCGCGCGGCCTGGGCCATGGAGTGGGTGACGATGACGATGCAGTATTGGTTGCGCAGCTCGTCGATCAGTTCCTCGATGCGCGCGGTGGCGATCGGGTCGAGCGCCGAGCAAGGTTCGTCCATCAGGATGACCTCCGGGCTGACCGCGATCGCGCGTGCAATGACCAGGCGCTGCTGCTGACCGCCCGAGAGGCCGGTGCCCGGCTGGTGCAGGCGGTCGGCCACCTCGTTCCAGAGGCCGGCGCGCTTGAGCGAGGATTCCACCACGCCTTCGAGTTCGCTCTTGCTGGTCGCCAGTCCGTGGATGCGGGGGCCGTAGGCGACGTTCTCGAAGATGCTCTTGGGGAATGGATTGGGCTTCTGGAACACCATGCCCACGCGGGCGCGCAGCACGACCGGATCGATGCCGCGGTCGTTGACGTCCTCGCCGTCCAGCTCGATGCGGCCCGTCACCCGTGCGCCGGGGATCGTGTCGTTCATCCGGTTGATCGAGCGCAGGAAGGTGGACTTGCCGCAGCCGGACGGGCCGATGAGGGCCGTCACCGAATTGGCGGGCACGTCGAGGCCCACATCGAAGAGGGCCTGCTTCTCGCCATAGAAGACATTGACGTCGCGGGCGCGGATCTTGGCCGGCGTCGTCGGCATGGCGGCGTGGGCGCGATCCACGGCGATGTGGACCGGAGCGGCTGCATCATGAGCCATGGCGTCGTCTCGCTGATTGGTCATTGAAAGCCTCGGGATCTGGCGCATCGGCTACCACCTGCGCTCGAAGCGGCGGCGAACGAGGATGGCGGCGAGATTCATGACGATCATGAACACCAGCAGCACCATGATCGCCGCGGCCGTCCGCTCGTGGAAGCCGCGTTCGGACGCGTTCTCCCAGATGAACACCTGAACCGGCAGAACGGTCGCGGCCCCGGTCAGCCCCTCCGGCACGCCGGGCACGAAGGACACCATGCCGATCATCAGCAGCGGCGCGGTCTCGCCCAGGGCGTGGGCCAGGGAGAGGATCGCACCGGTCATCACGCCGGGCATGGCGAGCGGAAGTACGTGGTGGAAGACGGTCTGGGTGCGCGAGGCCCCCACGCCCAGCGCCGCTTCCCGGATCGACGGCGGCACCGCCTTCAGGGCCGAGCGGGTGGCGATGATCACCGTCGGCAGCGCCATGAGCGCCAGCACCAGCCCGCCCACCAGGGGCGAGGAACGCGGCACCGCCAGCCAGTTGATGAAGACCGCCAGGCCCAGCAGGCCGTAGACGATCGAGGGCACTGCGGCGAGATTGTTGATGTTGACCTCGATCAGGTCGGTCCAGCGGTTCTTGGGCGCGAACTCCTCGAGATAGGTCGCGGCCAGCACGCCGATCGGCACCGCCAGGAGCGCCGTCACCAGCAGCATCATGGCCGAGCCCACGATCGCGCCCAGCACGCCCGCTTGCTCCGGCTCGGTGGAGTCCGAACGGGTCAGGAAGCCGATGTTGAAGCCGGAGGAGACCGCGCCGGAGGCCTGCAGCTTGTCGAGCCAGTCGAGCTGCTGGTCGTCCAGCTTGCGCAGGTCCTGGGGCGTCGCGCGCTGGATGTCACCCTTGAAGTAGAGTGCGGCGTCCGATTTCAGCGGGCCGGTCACGGTGACCGTCTTGCCGATCAACGAGGGGTCGGCGCGCACCTGGTCGAGGAGCTGGAAGCCGAGGTCGTTGGACATGATCGACATGACCTTGCCGGCCTTGCGCCCGAACTCGTCGTCCTGCTCGTCGAGCTTGTCGAGCACGGCTTCGGCGACCATCATGTCGTAGTTGGCGCCGGTGGGATCGGCGGCGTCGATGCGGGCCGGATCGAGATAGACCGGCACGCTGATGCGGTAGTCCACGAAGGTGGAATAGCCCTGGTGGACGATCCGCCCGATCAGGAGCGCCAGGAACGACAGCGCGACGATGATCGCCAGGCGCCCGTAGAGGCGGAACCGCATCTCCTGGGCGTGGCGCTTCTTCAGGCGCGCCTCGACTGTATGGCGCAGGGCCTGGGCGGACGTCGGGACGGCGGCGTCAGTCATACTGTTCCCGGTACTTCTGCACGATGCGCAAGGCGACGATGTTGAGCGCCAGGGTGACCACGAAGAGCGTGAGCCCCAGGCCGAAGGCCGACAGCGTCTTGGGACTGTCGAATTCCTGGTCGCCGGTGAGCAGGGTGACGATTTGAACCGTCACGGTGGTCACGGTGTCGAGCGGGTTGAGGGTGGTCTTGGCCTGAAGGCCGGCCGCCATGGTGACGATCATGGTCTCGCCGATGGCCCGCGACACCGCCAGCAGCATGGCGGCCATGATCCCCGGGAGCGCGGCGGGCAGGACGACCTTCTTGATGGTCTCCGAACGGGTCGCGCCCATGGCGAGACTGCCGTCGCGCAGCGACTGCGGCACGGCGTTGATGATGTCGTCGGAGAGGGACGAGACGAAGGGGATCAGCATGATCCCCATGACGGCGCCGGCGACCAGGGCCATCTGGTTCTGCACCTGCATCAGGTACTGCCCGAGCGCATCGAGCGGGCCACCGACCAGTTGCGCGCCGATCCAGTTGAAGAAGGAGCGGAAGAGCGGCCCCACGGTGAGCGCGGCGAAGAAGCCGTAGACCACAGTCGGCACGCCGGCCAGGATTTCGAGCAGCGGCTTGACCACCGAGCGCGTCAGCGAGCTGGCGTATTCCGAGAGGTAGATCGCGGAGAACAGACCGATCGGCGCGGCCACGATCATGGCGATCAGCATGATGAGGAAGGTGCCGACGAAGAGCGGCACCGCGCCGAAGGCGCCCGCCCCGGCGAACTGGTCCGCACGCATGGCGATCTGCGGATTCCACTCGGTCCCGAAGAGGAACTCGTGGATCGGTACGGCCTGGAAGAATCGCCAGCTCTCCCAGACCAGCGACGCCACGATGCCGATGGTGGTCAGGACCGCCGTGACCGAGCAGGCGATGAAGAGGCCGGCGATCCAGCCCTCCACCTTGTTGCGGGCGCGGAACTGCGGCGCCACGCGCGGATAGGCGACGAACGCGCCCGCGAGCGCGAGGATGGCCGCCAGTCCGACCGAGCCATACTCGATCAGACGGCTCATCCGCTGCGACTGGGCGGCCTTCTCCTCGAGCGCGGCCTTCAGCGCGCCGTCATAGATGGTTTCGCTGGGCCGACCGCCATGGGCGATGGCGCGAGCGTCGTTATAGAAGACGTCCTGCTGAGGCGCAGTGAGCGCCTGGACGGCCGCCGGCGGGTCCGTGCGCAGCACGCCGGCCTCCAGCCGTGGTCCGAACATGGCGAACAGCAGGACGAGCAGGGCCGCGGGTACGCCGACCCAGAGCGCCGCATAGGTTCCGTAATAGCCGGGAAGGGAGTGAAGCGAGGTCGGCTTGCCCGCCGCGGCCGCGACCACGCGCCGACGGGCGGCCATGTAGGTCGCAATCGAGAACAGCAGCAGCGCCGTCAGGGCGATCCAGGTGAGCATCAAGGGTCCATGCCGTTGCGCGGACGAGACCTGGCGCGCTGAACGCCACCTTCCCGCCCGGGCTGGAAATTGCCCGCCTTATGGTCTTTGCGTGCGACAGTTCAGTGACAGTTTCATTACGAAGCGGGCCCGGGCCGCTTGAAAGACCCCCGAGGCTATCCGCGAACCTCCCAACAAGCCGCGCGCGCCGTCGCAGCGCCTGACGCAGGAATTCGAGTTGGCGAGCCTTCACGAGCCCGACCTTGACCGCCTGGGGCGTGCCCGCAGCGAACTGATCGACACGCCGCCGCCCCCATACGGAAACGGCCCGGTGGGCGGAGGCCTTTCACAGGGCGAGCGGAGGAATTGCGGGGCTCGCCTGGACCTCACGCCGATGCGACCTTGCTCGCACCTTCGTCTTGTTCGAGGATTGGGTCCCGCCGGGGCCTTGCAGGTGCGGGAGCGCGTCGAGATCGCGACTTCGGGCGCCCATCTCGACCAGATTCGACAGTTCGGACGGCGAGCCCGGAATCACCATCACCATCACCATCACCATCACCATCCGAGCTCCGCTTAGCGATCGCGCCGCGGATCGCCCACGATCGTCAACGCCGATGGGTCGCCGACATTCTGGCTCGCATCACTGGATGACCGCGGCGATCTCCCGTGCGCCGCCCGCGCCCCACGAGGGGCGGCCCACGGTCATGACGCGGCTCGGGGCGGGGCGTTTGCCGACAGCAGGCGCTCCAGGGCCCCTCGGCGCGATTCCGGCACGAAGCCCAGCAGCAGCGCCGCCGCGCCGGCCGCGGCCCGCCTCGGCAGGTCGTGGTCGGAGATCTCGCCGGCGGCCCAGAACGACAGCACCCCCCGGAAACTCAGGGCGAGCTGTCCCGGCAGCGCCTCGCGCGCGAGGGCCGCGGTTCCAGGGGCGAGGCCCTGCCCCTCGCCCATCGCTTCGGCCCACAGGGCGCGGGAACGGGCCCAGACCACGCCAGGCTGTCCGCTGGGCGAGCCGAGGCCAGCCATCACCGCCCGGTTCACGGTCGGCTTCTCCAGCATCACCGCCGTGGCGACGGCGACCGCCGCCAGAACCGCCGACGGCGCATCGTCGGGCCGCCCCGCGGCGGTGAGGCGCGCATGCATCCGGCCGATCCGCTCGTCCGACAGGGCCTGTAGGATCGCGGCCTTGCTGCCGAATTGGTTGAACGGCGTGGCGAAGCTGACCCCGGCCTCTGCTGCAAGGTCGCGCATCGAAAAGCTGGCCCGGTCGCTCTCGAGGAGCCGCTCGGCGGCCGCAAGGACGCGCTGTCGGGTCGTCTGTGCGGCCGCCGGTGAAGCGGGAGGCTTGTCTGTGCTCATCCAGAATTTATATCATGATATAAGACGACCGCCAATCTGGAGACCGCGATGACCTCCCCATCCAAGACGTTCCTAATCACCGGCGTGAGCTCGGGCCTCGGCCGCGCCTTCGCGAGCGCAGCGCTCGATGCGGGCCACCGGGTCATCGGCACTGTGCGCCGCCCCGAAGATGCCGATGCATTCGCAGCTTTGGGACCTGAAGCCCGGTCGCTGCGCCTGGACGTGACGGACTATGCCGCCGTTCCCACGGCCATCGCACGCGTCGAAGCCGCCGCCGGCCCGATCGACGTCCTGGTCAACAATGCCGGCTACGGACACGAGGGCGCGCTGGAAGAATCCACGCTCGACGACCTGCAGCGGCAGTTCGCGGCGAACGTGTTCGGCCCGGTGGCCATGATCAAGGCGGTGCTGCCCGGGATGCGCGCACGTCGCCGCGGGCACATCGTCAACGTCACCTCCATGGGCGGCTTCATCACCCTGCCCGGCATCAGCTTCTACTGCGGCAGCAAGTTTGCGCTCGAAGGGATCTCGGAAGCGCTGGGCAAGGAAGTGGCGAGCTTCGGCATCCGCGTCACAGCGTTGGCTCCGGGCCAGTTCCGCACCGACTGGGCGGGCCGCTCGATGGAACGCACTGCGCGCAGCATCGCCGACTACGACGCGGTGATGGATCCCATACGCGCCGCCCGCCTGGCCAAGAGCGGCCGACAGCCGGGCGATCCCGCAAAGGCGGCCCAGGCGCTGCTGGCCATCGTCGAGGCGGCGCATCCCCCGACGCGCCTCTTCCTGGGAGAGGACGCCCTGGCGCTCGCGGAACAGAAGCTCGACGGCATGCGGGACGAGATGACGGCCTGGGACGCCCTGTCACGGTCCACCGCCTTCACCGATTGACGTCGCAAGGATCCACGCCAGCAACAAGCAAAAGCCCCGAGGCTGATCGGAGCACTGAACCAAGCGCTTCGACGCCGCCGGCGCGCGGGCGGTGCGGCTTGCACCAGTGGCCGCCGAGGCTATATCGACCTACCATAAGGTAGATGGAGCCTCATGAGCACCGCAGACAAGCTGATCCGTGAAGCTGGCCGGCTCATCGTGAACGCCGGATACAACGGGTTCAGCTACGCCCACCTCGCAGAACGCCTCGGCATCCGCAAGGCGAGCATCCACCATCACTTTCCCTCGAAAGTGGATCTGGTGGTGGCGGTGGTGGAACAGCAGCGGGCGGCCATCCGCGAGCAGATCGCGGCGCTCGAAAGCGGCGAGCCTGACGCCCTGGCGCAGCTGCTGGCGTATGTGGACTACTGGAAGCGCTGCATCGAGGACCAGTCGGAGCCGTTCTGCCTGGCCGGCGTGCTGGCGGTCGAGCTGCCCGCCCTGCCCGAGGAAGTGGGCGCCGCCGTGCGGGGACATTTCAACGATCTCGGCGAGTGGCTCGAGCGTGTCATGGAGCTCGGCGTCCGGCAGGGCGCCATCCGACTGGAGCTCGAGCCTGAAACCTCGGCCCAGTTCTTCCAGACCGCAATCTACGGGGCCATGGTGATGGCGCGCGCATACGACGATCCCGGCAAGTTCAACTTCGTCGTCGACGCCTTTCTGGCGAGGATGCGGATCGACCGCGGCTGACGCGGCTCCACGCGAGCCGTCTTTTCATCTCCACCGTATGGAAAGCTGCCTCGCCCATTGAACCTCCCGGAACTACCTACTAGTTGGTAGATCTCTACCTGCTAGTAGGTAGCCGCCTCAGGAGAATGGCCATGCAGCGCCGCACCTCACCCTCCCCTCGAGCCCAATGGCTCCGGACCTACTATTTCACGCGAGCAGCCGTTTCGATCGGCTGGATCGTCCTGGCCGTGGTTGTCGGCAGGACCTCACCTCTCTTCGGTGCGGTGCTGTTCGTGGCCTATCCGGCCTGGGATGCGCTGGCGAACCTGATCGACGCCCGGAAGAGCGGCGGCCTGCGCGCCAATCCGACCCAGACGCTCAACCTGGTCGTCAGCGTCGTCGCTGCCATGTCCGTAGCGCTCGCGCTGGGCGTTGGGCTGAAGGCGGTGATCCAGGTGTTCGGCGCCTGGGCGATCCTCTCGGGCCTGCTTCAGCTCGCCACTGGGGTCCGCCGCTGGAGGGTGGCCGGCTCCCAGTGGCCGATGGTGCTGAGCGGCGCCCAGTCCGCCCTGGCGGGCGCCTTTTTCTTCAAGAGGGTCGCCGCAGGCGTCCCCCTCGATGTCACCACGGTAGCGCCTTACGCCGCCTTCGGCGCCTTCTACTTCCTCGTGTCCGCGGTCTGGTTGACCGTTCGGCCCGGCCGTCACGCCCCGGCGCCCCTCGCCGGATAGCCGCGAACCCCGCCTTCACTCAGGCCGTCTGGCCGCCTGGGGTGAAGGCGTGGGGGATCACCCCGACGGCGGGTGCGGCGAAGGCCGTCACTCCGCCGCGTCAATGGCCCAGCCTCCACCGTGGGGCATCGATCCTGATGATCGCCGTGATCTCGGCGAGATAGGCTTGGACCGCTGGCGCACCTTTCGGAAAGGCTGGCCGACATCGTAGATCTCGTCATCGAGGCCGTAGGTGAAGGCCGCCTCGCGGACATAGGCGCTCTACGCTCGCATCTGCGGCCAATCGCTCATGCGACAGCCCGCGTGCGGCGCACAATCGCCGTTTCGCCGAACGCTCGAGCGGGCTCGGTCAGGGCGCGGGCCGGTTCAGCCGGGTGTCGAGGGCGAACCGCTCCTGGTCCAGGAGGGCCATCCGCCCGGCAGTCGCGGCCGGGCTGAAGATGACGTTCCAGCTGTGGCTGGAAACCACGCTGGGGATCAGGACCACGCCATGATCGGCGACGAGTTGGTCGCCGAACGTCTGCTGGCCGGCTCCAGGGATGCCGGGGCGCAGCCAGTCCGGATTCGGCACGTCGCTGGGCTGGACCACATGGATCCGGGCTGGGTCGAGAAGCCGCGCCGAGGTCAGGATGTGGCTGGTGATGTCGAGGGTCTGGAACGTCTTGTGGACCGCCACCTCGAGGATCGCCGTGGCCGGATCGAGCGAGGCGTAGACGACACGCACACCAGGCGAGTTCCAGCGCCCGCCGAAGAGGTAGGCGCCTTCCCCGCTGCCCCAGGTCGGCGCGTGGCGCGCCTGATCGAGCCTCCAGAGAACGAGATCGCCCGTCCCCAGAGGGGGCGGAAGCGGCGTCACGTATAGACGCCGTACTCGAGCCGGCCGAGGTGATCTTCCAGGGTCTCGACGCCCGCAGGCGTCGACAACAGATCGATCGGCCGGCGCTGGTCGAGGGCCATGGCGGGCCGCTCGAACCAAGCTTCGGCCTCGGCTTGGGAGCCCAGGATCGCCGTCGCTCGCGCCAACAGCTCGGCGAACTTCCAGGTCCGGCCGCTCTGCTCAGGGCTCAGCGGCCTGTCGAGATCCTCCCGCCGGCGTTGATAGGTCCGAGAGCTGATGCCGACGGCCTTCTCCAGGCTGCCGTGCAGGCGCAGGATCATCACCTGGTGGACCAGGTGGTCGAGGGCGCGCGCCGGCAGCCCTTCCGCCAGGAGGTCATGCGCCTCCAGCCGGCTGTGCAGGGCTCGCCGCAGCGTTCGGCGCCCGCCGAGCAGCTCGGCGGTCCGGCCGATATCGGGATCTCCAGCTTCGCGAGTTCGGAGCGCGGTCATGTTTGGTCACCTGTCGCCTTATAGATGACAGCTGTCACAAGGAGTTTCAACCTCGACCGCGTTGACGCCAAGAGCCGGCTCAGGCGCCAAGCATCGCCCCGGCAGCGACTTCGGCACGCTCAACGACGCCCTATCACTTTCGTCAGCTAGTCGCGTAACGCCGAAATCCTCAATTTCCCCGAGCGTCGCCGCAGCCCGCGGCGATCCAGATGCGGCGAGGGGCCGCGCGCACGAGCCCGACAGAGGCCCGGCGCAAGGGAGGAGATAGGCATGTCACGACACCCCGGCCGGCGGGCCGCCCTGGCGCTCGGCGCCTCGTTGATCGCGCTCGCCGCCGCTACGGAGGCGAGCGCTCAGGCGAGCGGCGCGGGCGAGCAGTACACGGTCGACACCATCGTCGTCACGGCGCAGCGGCGCGAGGAGACGGCCAATACGGTCGGCATGGGCATCCAGGCGATCCGAGGCGAGACGCTCGACCAGCTCCACGTGACCGACGCCAAGGACCTGACGGCGTTTGCGCCCAGCTTCACGGTCTCGCAGAGCTATCAGGGCGTGCCGACCTACACGCTGCGGGGCATCGGCTTCAACACGATCAACATGTCGGCCACCTCGACCGTCGGCACCTATACGGACGAGGTCGCCTACGCCTATCCGATGATGAACACCGGCCCCATCTACGATCTGGAGCGGGTCGAGGTGCTCAAAGGTCCGCAAGGCACGCTCTATGGCCGCAACACCACCGCGGGCCTGATCGATTTCGTGACCCGCAAGCCGACCGAAACCTTCGAAGCGGCGCTGACCGCCGAGATGGGCAACTACGAGACCTATAACTTCGAAGGCTATGTCAGCGGCCCGCTGGGCGAGCGCGTCCAAGGGCGCTTCGCCTTCCGCACCGAGGACAGCGACAAGGGCTGGCAGATCAGCCGCACGCGAGGCGAACGCCAGGGCGAGACTCATCGCTACGGGGCCCGCGCTTCGCTCGCCATCCAGCCGGCCGACACGGTGGCGATCGACATTTCCCTGACCGCCTGGCGCAACAAGTCCGACACCGTCGCTGCGCAAGGCATCGGCTTCACGCCTGCCACCACGGGCAGTCCGTTCAATGCGCCGGGCCTTGCGGAATTCATCGCCGCCAACCCGCCGACCAGCGCCAAGCACGCCGACTGGGCGCCGCTGTCGGTGCGAGGCGCCAACATCGGCACCGGCCTTGGGATCGGCGGCCCCTTGCGGGAGAACAACGACTTCTACGCCGGCAAGGTGAAGGTCGCCTGGGACCTGGGCGACGACATGCGGCTGATCTCGCTCACCAGCTACAACAAGCTCGAGCGTGATGCGAAGTTCGACTGGAGCGGCGCGCCCTACGAGATCCTTATCCAGCACGCGCGGGGCGACATCGAATCGATCGCCCAGGAGATCCACCTGGAGGGCTCCACGGAGAAGGCGTTCTGGTTGGTGGGCGCCTATGCCGCCCGCGACCGAATCCTCGACAGCAATCGCACCCTGCTGGGCCAGAACGCCAACGTGACCACCATCCGCACCGTCGGCCAGCCTCTGCTCGCAACCCCGTTCAACTCGGGGGGCTACACGGCCCTGGAGCTCTCGCAGGCCTTCCGGACCTATGAGGACATCGGCAACATCGAGACCAAGACCTGGAGCCTCTTTGCGAACGGCGAGTACCGGTTCAGCGAGGCCTTCAAGCTGACCGCGGGGATCCGCTACACCCAGGACAAGCAGGATTATGTCGGGTGCTCGCGCGACTTCAACGGCAACATGTTGCCCAATGTGAACGTCGTGAACCGTGCGCTCTTCTTCCCGGCCTATGGGGCTGTGGCGCCGATCTCCCAGGGCCAGTGCAACACCTTCGATCCAGCCACCCGCAGCTTCGGCCCGGTGGTCTCGCAGCTGGACGAGGACAATGTCGCATGGCGTCTGGGCCTCGACTGGACACCCAGCGACGGAGTGCTGGTGTTCGGCTCGATTTCGCGGGGCGCCAAGGCCGGCGCCACCCCGATCAATGCGGCCAACATCTCGACTCAGAATGCGCCGGCCACCCAGGAGCTGCTGACCGCCTACGAGGTCGGCCTGAAGGCCGCGCTCTTCGAGCGGCACGTGCAGGCGAATGTCAGCGCCTTCTATTACGACTACGAGGACAAACAGCTCAGCGTCTATTTCGCCGACCCGATCTATACGGCCCTGTCGCGCCTGGCCAATGTGCCGGACTCCGAGGCCTATGGCCTGGACGGCGAGATCACCTGGCGCGCCACGCCGGGGCTCACCTTCATCGGTTCAGCGACCTGGCTGCACACCGAGGTGAAGAACTATGTGGGCATCAACGCCGCCGGCCAGCCGATGGACTTCGACGGAAAGCCCTTCCTCTACAGCCCCAAATTCCAGGGCGGGCTGACCGTGCTCTATAGCCGCGACCTGACGGACGACCTCGGCCTGCAGGCTGCGGTCAGCGGGCGCTATCAATCGAAGTCGCACGCCGACCTGGAAGGCGATCCCAGGTTCGAGATCAAGGACTACGGCCTGCTCAACGCCAGCCTCGGCCTACACGCCCTCAACGACCGTTGGGAGTTCTCGGTCTGGGGCCGCAACCTGACCGACGAGTACTACTGGACCGCTGTCAGCAGCAACGCCAACGTGGTCGTCCGTTTCCCGGGCCAGCCGCGCACCTATGGCGCCTCTGTGACCTTGAAGTTCTAGGCGTCAGCCGCCGCGGGCTCGTGAGCGGCCAGGGGGAAGTAGGCGGTGAACGTCGCACCTTCCCCCTGCACGCTTTCCACCGCCAGCCCGCCCCGGTGGCGGTTGACGATGTGCTTGACGATGGCGAGGCCAAGACCGGTGCCGGAGCGCTCGCCGCTCTTTTGACCCTCGACCCGATAGAACCGCTCCGTCAGGCGCGGCAGATGCTCGCGCGCAAGCCCCACGCCGGAGTCGCTGACCCTGACCGCGGCGTAGAATTCCGCCCCGCGGTCCGGCGTCAGCAGCGAGAAACGAGCCGCGCGTGGGTCTTCCGGAGCGCCCGCGGCGGCGGCCGAGGCCTTGCCGCGCAGCGAAATGCGCACCGCCTTGTCGGGCGGCGTGTACTTGATGGCGTTGTCGACCAGGTTCTGGATCACCTGGATGATCTGGTCGCGATCGCCGGCCACCAGCACCTCGCCGCGGCATGGGAGGTCTGCCGCCTCCAGCCGAACGCCACGTTCGCGCGCGAGCGGCCCGAGCGAATCCATCACATCGCGGACCGCTCCCACCAGATCCACCTCCCCGTGGGGCGCGATGTGTTCGTTGAGCTCGATGCGGCTCAATGAGAGCAGGTCGTCGATCAGGCGCGACATGCGCTCGGCCTGAGCCTGCATGATGCTGAGGAATTTCTCGCGCGCGCCCTCGTCGTCCTTCGCATGGCCGCGAAGCGTCTCGATGAAGCCCGAGAGCGAGGCGAGCGGCGTACGCAGTTCGTGGCTGGCGTTGGCGAGGAAGTCGGCGCGCGTGCGTTCGGCGCGCCGGATGTCGGTCTCGTCGCGCAGCACCAGCAGGGCGAGCCGCGCGCCGTCCGGCGCGGTTCCGAGCGGCTTGGCCGTCGCGCGCATGACGCGTTCCTGCGCGCCGCCCATCTCATAGACCGCCTCGGCTTCGACGCCGCCGAAGAGCGCCTCGTCCACCGCTTCCAGCACGTCGGGATCGCGGATGACCGTCACCAGCAGACCCGACTCATATTGGACGCGCAGCGCCGATCGCGCCGCCGCATTGGCCAGAACGAAGCGCCGGCCGGTCAGATCGTCCGGCTCATGCGCAGCGATCACCAGCACCGGGTCCGGCAGGGCGTTGATCAGGCTTGCATAGGGTGGTGCGTCCTCGTGCGCGGCGCGGTCCGAAATGCCCAGATCCGGCGTCACCGCGGCCAAGCGCTCGACCACGTGCCAGGCCGCCAGCCCCGTCACGCCGCCCACGACCAGCAGCATCCAGGCGACGGCTTTCGGATCGGCCGCGACGAGGAGGCCGAAGCCGACGATCGCCACGACACCGGCCCCGCCTGCGACGAGCACAGGCGCCACCGGCCCGAGCCAGGCCGGCGGGACATACCGCGGAGACGACGGCGTGAACGCCAAGGCGAATCGTTCCTGAACCACAAAACCCAACGAAGCCCGACCCTTATGTCACCGGGATGACAAGGCCCCAAGCCTCGGCTGCGGCTGATTGGCCGTCGTCAGGAAATCTGCGACAGCTTCAAGTCAAACTTGATTTAATCGATCGGCTTTATCGGTTCCTCATGGCTCCAGGCCTTGTGACAGAGTGTGTCCAGATAACCGAGGTCTCGAACCTATGACGTGGAACACCAAGCTCATGGCAGGGGCGGCGGCCGTCGCCTTCGCTGCCCCCGGCCTTGCTCGCGCCGACGAGGCCACCGAGGCCCGCATCCAGGCCCTGGAGGCGCAGCTGAGACTTCTGCAGGCCGAACTCGCGGACCTGAAGGCCTCCACCGCCAAGCAAGCCGAAGCCCCACGGCCCACGCCTTCCCAGAAGGTCGAGATCGCGCGCAGCGAACCTCCAGTCGCGAATGTCTCCATTTCCAATGGTCGGCCGACCATCTCCAGCTCGGACGGGGCCTTCACCGCCTCGATCCGCGGGGTCTTCCAGCTCGACATGGCGTACTACGAGCAGGATCCCGCAGGCCCGCTGGCGACGGATTTCCGACGCGGCTCCTATGGCGACGCCGGCGAAAACGATCACGCCCGGGACCTGTCGGACGGGGCGGATTTTCGCCGAGCGCGGATCGGCATCGAGGGCAAGGCCTTCGGTGCCTTCGACTACCATTTCCTCTATGATTTCGGTGGTTCCGGGACCGAAGAGGAAGGCCGGATCAGCGCGGCCTGGGCGCAGTACAACTTTCCGACGACATACAACCTCAAGCTCCGCATCGGCGCCTTCTCGCCACCGGGCGGCCTCGAGGAAGCGGTTTCGACCAACGGCTCGCTCTTTGCCGAGCGCGCCTCGCCGTCGGAGACCGTACGCGCGATCGCCGGTGGCGACGGCCGCACGGCCGTCGGCCTCTTCGCCAATGGCGAGCGTTGGACGGCTTCAGCGGCGCTCACCGGCAATGTCATTGGCGTTTCGACCTTCGATGAGCAGACCGCCTTTGTCGGACGCGCTTCCATTGTTCCGTTCCAGACCTCCGACGCGCTGCTCCATCTCGGAGTCAACACGACCGTCGTCTTCGATCCCGCCGCCAGCGGGCCGGAGGTGGACGGAGCCGCGACCACCAACATCCGGCTGCGCGATCGGCCCGAGATGCGCGTCGACGGCACGCGGCTCGTCGACACCGGCAATATCGATGCAGACGGCCTTGTCGCCTGGGGCGCGGAGCTCGGCGCTCTGTGGCGGGATTTCTATCTGCAGTCGGAATACTTCGACATCCGCATCGATCGGAAGGGCGGCCTTCGCGACCCCGATTTCTCGGGCTGGTACGCGCAGGTGGGCTGGGTCCTGACGGGAGAGTCGCGTCGCTATTCGACCGGCAACGCCACCTTCGATGCGCCGCGGCCCGCCAAGCCCTTCGATCCTGCCAAGGACCAATGGGGAACCTGGGAGCTCGGCTTGCGCTATTCCAGGCTCGATCTCGACTTCCTGGCCGGCGCGCCGGGGAGCGCGCCCGATCCATCGGCCATCCGCGGCGGCGAGCAGGAGATCTTCACCCTGGGCCTCAACTGGTATCTCAACAGCGTCCTGCGCTTCCAGGCGGCCTATCAGGACGTCTCGGTCGACCGGCTTTCCCCCGGTGGAACCGCCTTCGGAACAGGCGCTGCGACGCCACCTGCGGGCGCCCAGGTCGGCCAGGACTTCCAGATCTACTCCTTCCGAACCCAATACGCGTTTTAGAGAGACGAGGACTGCGATCCCATGAGCCACACCCCACAAGCTCCGTCCCGCCGCGGAGTCGTCGCCTCAGGCCTTGCGGGAGCAAGCCTTGCGGCCGCGCCCGCCCTGGCGAGCGCCCAGGGCAAGGCCGTGACGCTGCTCAACGTCAGCTACGACCCGACCCGCGAACTCTACAAGGACATCAACGCGGCCTATGCGAAGTACTGGAAGACCAAGGTCCGCCAGGACATCGTCATTCAGCAGAGCCATGGGGGTTCGGGAAAGCAGGCGCGCTCGGTGATCGACGGCCTGCAGGCCGATGTGGTCACCCTGGCGCTCGCCAGCGACATCGACGAGATCGCCGCCAAGGCAAGATTGCTGCCCGCCAACTGGCAGTCACGGCTGCCGGACAACTCCACGCCCTACACCTCGACCATCGTGTTCCTGGTCCGCAAGGGCAATCCCTGGAAGATTCGCGACTGGAGCGACCTCATCAAGCCGGGGATCGACGTCATCACCCCCAACCCGAAGACGTCGGGCGGCGCCCGGTGGAACTATCTGGCCGCCTGGGCCTGGGCGCTTCGCCAGCCGGGCGGGAACCCGGCCAAGGCCGAGGCCTTCATCGCCGAGCTCTTCAGGCACGTGCCGGTGCTCGACACCGGCGCCCGGGGCTCGACCACGACCTTCGTCCAGCGCGGCATCGGCGATGTTCTCCTCTCCTGGGAGAACGAGGCGCATCTGGCCATCGAAGAGCTTGGACCAGGCAAGGTGGAGATCGTCTATCCGTCGATCTCGATCCTGGCTGAACCGCCGGTGGCGCTGGTGGACAAGGTCGTGGATCGCAAGAAGACCCGGACCATCGCGGAGGGCTATCTGAACTTCCTCTACAGCCCCTTGGCCCAGGACCTGATCGGCAAGAACCACTATCGGCCACGCAACCAGGCCGCGGCCGCCAAATGGGCGAAGAAGTTCCCGAAGATCCCGCTCGTCACCATCGACGACACCTTCGGCGGCTGGAAGAAGGCCCAGGCGACCCACTTCGCCGACGGGGGCGTCTTCGACCGGATCTATCGTCCGCGTTGAATGCTGCCAGCCGGTGGGCAACCTGCGCCTTGCCGGCTCGTTGTGCGCAGCATGACGCTCTCCTTGCCCGATCTCATCGGAACCGCCGCTGCGCTCTGCTCCATGGCGAGCTTCACACCGCAGATCGCCAAGATCTGGCGGGAGAAGGACGCCTCCTCGATCAGCCTTCGCATGTATGTGGTGACCGTGACGGGCTTCGCCCTCTGGACCGCCTACGGGTTCCTCACCAAGAGCTGGCCGGTCGCAGGCGCGAACACCGTCTGCCTCGTGCTCTCGGGGGTGATCCTTGGCCTCAAGTGGCGGTTCCGCAAGAGGTAATCGCGCCATAGTTGGCGTCCGAAGGCCCAGCCTCTAGATTTGATCCGCAGCTTCGTATGCGGCGCGCAGATCAGCGCCGGGCGCCGGGAACACTGATGTCGATTGAGAGATTCGCGCCTGCCGAGGCTGCGTTGAAGGCGGGAAACCTCGACGAAGGCCTGCGGTTGATGGAGCAGGAGCTCGAAGCCGATCCACAAGCACCGGCAAGCATCTATCGCCATTTCACAGCGGCGCTCTTCCGACGCCAGGCGCACGAGCGGGCTGAGCATTGGGCGACAAAAGCGCTCGAGTTCTACCCTCGTGATTATGATCTCTGGAACATTCTCGGAGTCGCCCAGCGCCGGCAGCAAAAATATGAACGCGCGATCAGGTCGCTTCGGCAGGCCGAGAAGATCAACCCCAAGAACACCATCGCGCTCAGCAACCGGGGCAACGTCCACAACGACATGCGAGATGGCCCGGCCGCTGTCGAAGTCTTTACAAAGCTCGTCCGCCTGCAACCGAGCTCGGCAGAACTGCAAAGAAGCCTTGGCCGGGGTTACTGGTTCTCCGGTGATCTGCAAAAGGCTCTGATGCGTATGAGCCTCGCCGTGAAGCTGAAACCTGACTACATGGACGGCTGGCTGGACTTGGCGGCGGTGACCTCGGAGCTCAAGGGCCCGCCTGAGGCGCTAACGGTCCTAGACCAGGCGGTTGTTGCGCTTCCTGATGTTCCGCGGCTGCATGAGGCGCGCGTCACGGCGCTTCGTAGGTCGGGACGCTTGCGCGAGGCTGAAGCCTATCTCAGCGAGCTTCGCGACCGCTATGAAGACGAGGCTTGGCTGCACCACCAGCTCGGCGCGGTGATCAGTGACTATGATCGCGAGCGTGGCAACATCCACATGGAGCGTTCTGTCGAACTGGCGCCGGACAGTTTCGAGTACCGCCTGGCCCTGATCGAAAGCCTCGGCCGCTCCCGATATGGCGACGAAGCTGAGCACCTGGAACGCGCCTATAGCCTGCTCAAAGACAGTCTGCCCAAGAAGCCTCAGCTGAGCGCATCAGGCCTCAAGGTCGCGATCGAAGTTCTGACCCGCGTCGGCGACTATCAGGCCATCAGCACGCTCGGCTCGTTTTCGGAGATCGGACGGACCTGGGCTGAAGCTGGAAAACACTCCGCGCTCCTGGCCCATCTGGCGCGCGTCGTCACGGCCGAAGACCGCCGCGATCTCGTGGAGATGCATCGTATCTGGGGACGCCAAGCCGCCAAGGCGGCGGCTCGCGCGCCCATCACCCGCCCAGCGCCACGTGTCTCGAACGGCAAGCTCCGCGTCGGCTTCATGTCTTCGGACCTGCGAAACCACCCGGTCGCCTACTTCGCGCTTCCCCTCTTTGAACACTACGATCGCAGCAAGTTCGAGGTGTTCTGCTACTCCTTTTACCAAGGCCAGGAGGACCAGACGCAACGGGCGATCACCGCCTGGGTGGACGCCTTTCGGTGGACCAAGGACATCAGCGATCGCGACGCTGCGCAGATGATCGCCGAGGACCAACTGGACATGCTGATCGAGCTGGGCGGTTCCACCCACATGAACAAGCTGGCGGTCATGGCCTACAAGCCTGCGCCGCTCCAGGCCAGCTGGGTCGGCTATCCGCATTCGGCGGGACTGAGCGAAATCGACTATCTCGTTCTTGATCCCCTCATGACGCCGGAGGATCCCGGTCTGGTCATCGAGAAGCCGTTGGCGCTGCCGAAGACCTGGTACGCGCTTGGCGAACGCGCCTTTCGCGATGAGCCTGCGGTGGCGCTGGAAGCTCCGGTCGAGCGCAACGGCTTTGTGACCTTTGGCACCGCGAACAATCCCTACAAGTACGGGCCCGAGGTGCTGAAGGCCTGGGCTGAGATCGTTGTCCGCACCCCCGGCTCCCGCTTCCTGTTTGTCCGCCCGGAAGGGGGCTCGCCCTCCTTCCGCCAAAACATGCTTCGGCATTTCGAGGCTGTAGGCGTCACGGCTGATCGCGTCCGTTTCGTGCCGGTCCGTGGCCGCCATCTGCCCTATTACAACGAGATGGACATCTCTTTGGACGCTTTTCCGCAGACCGGCGGCACCACCACCTGCGAGTCGCTATGGATGGGCGTCCCGGTCGTGGCCAAGGTGGGCGAAGCGGTGTTCGAGCGTCTGAGCTATTCCGTGCTCGTGAACGTCGGCCTTGGGGATCTTTGCGCCCGCTCTACGGAGCAATACATCGCGATCGCGACAGAGCTCGCAGCAAATCCTTATCGCATCGGGGAGCTGCGTCGCGGCCTGCGTGAGCGCCTAAAGGCAAGTCCGCTCGGTGACACCAGGCAATTTGCGCATGACTATTTCGAGATGGTCCGCAAAGCGGTTTGCGCAAAAGCTTAGGCGCTGCTCGCCTCCAACAAGCCGCTGTCCGCCAGACGCTGATAATAGCGCGCATACTCGTCCCAGAAGGCCTCCTCAGGCCAGCCTGGAAAGAAGGCCGGCTGATCGTTCACGCGCACCAGTGGTTCGGCGAGGTGAGGCTGGGCCAGGGTCTCCACCGCGCAGGCGAGGCCGAGCCTGGGCGCCATCTCGCGGGCGAGCCTCAGGGCGAAGCCCTCCTGGGGCCCTACATAGCCCGATGGCCGAGCAATATGATCGGCGCCGGCCGCAGCGCCCACGAGACACGATGCGAAGCTCGCATAGGCGCGGGCCAGCAGCGGAACCGGAATGTTGTCACGCACATACCGGGGGGTTCGGACGACGCCCACCTCCCCCTTGAACCAGCGCTGGAAGAGGGACCAGCACATCCGTCCCTCCTCCATGGGACCAAAGGGGCCGGCGATGACGAACTTTCCGAAGGCCAAGCCGCGCCAGCGCGCATAGTGGCGCATCGCCTCGTTGGTGAGATGCTTCGAAAGACCATAAGGACTGACCGCAAGGTCGCCCGTCTCACCGCCCCCTTCACCGGCTTCGAAGGCGGTGCCCGTGGCGATCACCGCTCGTCCGCCTGATCGCGCGTGCGCATCAAATGCGGCTTGAACGCCCTCGAGGTTCCGGTTCATCCCATCGACCACGTCATAGTCGGCGGATCTATACCCCGCTATGTCCGCGGCGTGATGCGCGAGGAGGTCGAAGCCTTCGGAAGCGAGAGCCTGAAATCTGGCCGAGGCGATCGGCGCCTGTGACACGACCCGCGCCGCGACCTGCGCGAGGCGTTCCACTCGCTCGGCGCGTAGGCCGCGATAATCGGACACTTCCCGTCGCAGCACGGCGGTCACCTCGTGCCCATCCTTGGCGAGCGCTTCGGCGATCCACAGCCCAGTGAAGGAGCTGCCGCCGGTCAGCAGGATCCTCGCCATGCTACCTCGTGAAATCCGGATAACCGGCGTCGCGCTCGGATATCACCTGCGGCGTGACGGGCCATTCGATGGCGAACGCCGGGTCGTCCCAGCGAACGCCACGCCCATGCCCAGGCTCGAATATACGGTTGATCTGATAGAGCACGTCTGTCTCGGGCTGGAGGGTGATGAAGCCGTGCGCCATGCCCTCGCCGATCAGTAGAGCCCGTCCATTGGAGGCGGAAAGCTCCATCCCAGTCCACTGCCGAAAGGTCGGACTGTCTGGCCGCAAGTCGAGCGCGACGTCGAAAATGCGTCCGCGCGTGACCCGCACCAACTTGACCTCTTCGTAGGGTGAGGCTTCGTAATGCATCCCGCGAAGAGTGCCAGCGCGGCTGTTGTGAGACAGGCTCGTCTGCAGTGGCGTGAACCGATGGCCGGCTGCAGCGAAGGCTTCAGGGCAATGCAACCGCGCAAAGAAACCGCGATCGTCGGTGATAGGCTCCAGGTCGACGATCAACACGCCTTCGATCGGGGTCGGCGTGAAAAGCATCACCCGACAATCTTCGTTTCAGGCGCGGCGGTGACAAACTGGCCGCCCCAGGATTTGACGTGAGCAAGCTGCGCCATGATCTCGTGCTTCAGATTCCATGGCAGGATCAGCACGTAGTCCGGCCTGAAGATCTCGATCTGCTCGGGCGCATGGATCGGTATGTGGACGCCGGGCAGGAAGCGGCCCTGCTTGTGCGGATTAGCGTCGAACACCGCGACGATATCAGATGCGGTGACGCCTGCATGGTTGAGGAAGGTGTTGCCCTTGGCCGCAGCGCCGTAGGCCGCCACGATCTTGCCCTCTCTCCTGGCCTTGCCGAGAAAGTCCAGGAAATCACGCCGGACTTCCTCCACGCGGAGAGCGAAACCTTCGTAGCCTTCCGATCGATCGAGCCTCGCGGCCTGCTCGCGTGCGCGTAGTTGGCCCAGCGCTGGCGTCTCTTGGTGACTGGCGTCCTCGTGGGCGCAGAAGAGGCGCAGCGACCCGCCATGGGTCGGAAGAAGCTCCACATCGAAAGGCCGAAGGCCATTGGCGCCAAGCACCCTCTGGACGGCGAACAGCGAGAGGTAAGAATAGTGCTCGTGATAGATCGTATCGAACTGCACCTTTTCGATCATGTTCAGCAGGTGCGGGAACTCGAAGGTAAGCACGCCCTCCGGCTTGAGCACGTGCCGGAAGCCCGCCACGAAGTCGCCGATGTCTGGCACATGAGCCAGGACATTGTTGGCGGTCATGAGGTCGGCGGCGACGCCACGCGCTTTCATCTCTTTGCCGGTCGCCTCGTTGAAAAAGGCGATCTCCGTCGGCACGCCCCGTACGTGCACCGCGGCCTGAGCAGTATTGGCGGTCGGCTCCACGCCCAGCACAGGCACGCCCATTGCCTTGAAGTGCTGCAGCAGATAGCCGTCGTTCGAGGCGACTTCGACGACGAGCGAGGCCTTTCCGAGCCCAAAACGCTCCGCCATCGCCTCGGCGTAACGTTTGGCGTGACCAACCCAGCTCGCCGAATAGGACGAGAAGTAGGCGTATTCCCCGTCGAAGATCTCCTCGGCCGCGACTGGCGCGTCAGCTTGGACAAGGCGGCATCCCCCGCAAACGCGCGCGCAAAGAGGGTAGAAGCGCTCGCCACCCGCCTCGAGCTGCGCCCTTGTCGGATAGGAGTTGGCGAGAGGCTGGCGGCCCAGGTCCAAGAACGTCTGGGAAAGGCTTGCGCGGCAGAAGCGACAGACGCCGAGAGTCATCAGAGATCTTCGTAGCTGGAGATCTGGTCTCGCATGAGGGCGAGCGCGTCGGCGCCATTGGCCTCGGCGCGGTACCAATCCACTGTCCAATCGACCGCCGTAGGCGCGTCCAGTCGGCTTTCGAAGCCCAAGGTGTCTTTGGCGAGGCCTGCGTCAATGCCGAGCGATCCTGCCTCGAGCGACGTCGGGTCGGGCTCATGTCTCCAGGGACATGCGCCGAGCGCTTGCGTAACTCGGGTGGCCAGCTCGCCGACGGTCACCTCCGGCCCTCCGGGACGTGGGCCGAAGTTGAGAGCCCGCGGCGCTGAGGGATCGTTCGCCAACCGCTCCATGTAGACGAGATAGCCAGCCACGCAGTCGAGGACATGCTGCCATGGACGCGTGGCTTCAGGATGGCGAAGTAAGGCTGGCTCTTGCGCCCTGGCCGCCCGGACCAGATCGGGCACGAGACGGTCATGGGAGAGATCCCCTCCACCGATCACATTGCCCGCGCGCGCCGTGGCGACCGGTGTCCCTACCCGGTCGAAATAGCTCTGCGCAAAGCTCCGGGTCACGATCTCGGCGGCGGCTTTCGAGGCCGAATAGGGGTCCTTTCCGCCGAGCGGATCGGCCTCGGCGAAGGCCCGCCCCTGTTCATGGTTGAGGTAGACCTTGTCAGAGGTGACGACGAGCACCGCCTGAAGCCCGTCCCGGCCTCGCAGGGCCTGAAGGAGATGAGCCGTGCCCATGATGTTGGTGGCGAAAGCGCCGACAGGATCGTTGATCGAGGCTCGCACAAGGGGCTGGGCGGCCATATGGAGCACGAGATCAAAGGAGGAAGGAGAGACGAGATCATGGACAGCGGCGCCGTCGCGCAGATCGACAAGGCGCGAGTCGACGAGCGCGTCGATGCCGGCGGCGTCGAAGAGCGCCGGCTGATGATCGGGCGCAAGAGCAAGGCCAGTCACCCTCGCGCCCAGTCCCGAGAGCCAAACCGCCGCCCACGAGCCTTTGAACCCCGTATGGCCGGTAAGAAGCACGCGCTTGCCCGACCAGAACGTCGCGGCCGGCTTGTTCATTCCCACACGCGCCATGGCGCTCTGCCGGAGGTCCAGAGGGCCTCGAGCGCGTTCCTGTCGCGCAAGGTGTCCATCGCCGCCCAAAAGCCGGCATGTGGCCGCGCGATCAGCTCTCCATCGCGGGCCAATCCCTCGAGCGGCTCCTGCTCCCAGACCGTGGTGTCGCCTGTGATGCGATCGATGACCGGCGGCTGCAGCACGAAGAACCCGCCATTGATCAGCCCGTTGTCGCCAGAAGGCTTTTCTACGAAGCGCCGGACAACGCCGTCGGCGATATCGAGCGCGCCGAAGCGACCTGGCGGAGCCACCGCGCTGACGGTCGCTTGCTTGCCATGAGCCTCATGAAAAGCCAGGAGCGCCTGCATATCGATGTCAGCCAAGCCGTCACCGTAGGTGAGAAAGAACGGGCGGTCTGGATCGAGATAACGGGCGATCCTCTTCAGCCGCCCGCCTGTCATGGTCTCCGCGCCCGTGTCGACCAGGGTCACCCGCCAAGGGTCGTGCTTTGTCGCATGATATTCGATCTCGCCCCTTGCGAGATCCACGGTGATGTCGGCGTTATGGAGGACGTAATTGGCGAAGTATTCCTTCACCACATAGCCCTTGTAACCGAGGCAGATGATGAAGTCGTTGAAGCCGTAGTGTGAATAGAGCTTCATGATGTGCCAAAGGATCGGCCGGCCGCCAATCTCTACCATCGGTTTGGGCCGAAGGTGGCTTTCCTCTGAAATGCGCGTGCCGAGCCCGCCGGCAAGCAGAACGACCTTCACACTCACGCTAGGTCATCCCCGCCGATCATGGACAAACTCTCGATCGAGCAAAACCGTCCCCCTTCCCAGCCCGTTCGGTTCGCCGCAGCGGCGCTTGCCCGCCCAGCTTGCAATTTTGCTTGGTGGCCGACTAGACCCCTTGCGCAACCGCCCCTTTTCCGAGACGCATCCCAGGCAGGCTAGTCCTCCCGCAACGCGTCTCTCACGGTGTCGGTAAGCGGGCTCACGATATAGGAAAGTATCGACCGGTTTCCGGTGACGATGAAAGCCTCCGCAGGCATGCCGGGCGTCAGCTTGTCGCCGGCGGGCAACTTGGTGAGCTCCTGCGGCGGTATCTTGAGATCGGCGCGGAAGTATGCCTCTCCCGTCTTTTCGTCGACCAGCTGGTCGGCCGAAACATTGATAACGCTGGCGTCCACGGGCGGCGTTCTTCGAGCATTGAAGGCGGAGAGACGCACTCGGGCCTTCATGCCCGATTTGACCACGTCAATGTCTTGCGGTCTCACCCTGGCCGTGACGATCAGCGGCGCATCGGCCGGCACCACGCTCATCAACCGCTCGCCTGGCGTCACGACGCCACCGACCGTGAACTGGGTCAGGTCGAGGACATAGCCGTCGGCCGGAGAACGCACGGTCGCGGCCTGGAGCGTCTGGGTCGCAGCCGTGAGCTTCGGCGTCACCTCGGCAAGGCCGGTCTGCATCTGTCGCAGGCCTTCGGCGGCCTCGCTGACTCGCTGATCGTTGAGATTCGTCATCTGCAAGCGGGTTTCGCCCATCTGCTCGCGCAAGCGGGTCATCTCGGCCACGAGCGAGCCCCGGCGTCCTCCGAGATCGGCCAAGGTGCGCTGATACGAAAGGATGCGCGTCTTCGGAGCGTAGCCCTTTTCGTAGAGGGTCTGGAAGCCGGCCAGCTCTTCCTTGATGAGCCTGGCCTGCTCATTGACGGAGTCGATCTGTACCTGGACGCCGCCGATCTGGGTCTGCAGCTGCTGCAGCTTCTGGCCAAGCACCGCCGCCTGGGTCTGGAACGACTGGAGGCGGGAGGCGAAGAGCAACTCCTGATCGCGAATGATTCCGGCGACCCGAGGGTCGGTCGCGCGCGATGTCAGCTCCTGTGGCCAAGCCAGCGTCGTCTGGCCGCTGACCTCGGATTGAAAACGCGTGGCCTGGGCGAGCAACGAGTCGTGCTGGTTCTGCAGGACGTCCGTACTGGCTTTCGGCTGCACCTCGTCGAAGGTCAGCAGCACCTGGTTGCGACGGACATGCTGCCCCTCTTTGACCAGGATCTCCTTCACCGTGCCGCCCTCACGATGGCGGATGGTCTTGCGATTGTCTTCCACGCGCACGGTAGCGGGCGCCACGACAGCGCTGTCGATCTTGGCGATAGCGGAAAAGAGCGTCAGCCCGACCACGAAGACCCCGACGACCAGCACGCCCTGGCGGATCGGGCGCCGCAGGCGCTGCTCCATGATGGGGTCCAGAGGCACCACGTCCTTGTCGCCGAAGGACGGCGGCACATAGGGCTTCGGCGCGTTGAAATCCATTTTCATCGGCCGGCCTCGATCACACGCGACGTCGCAGGTTGCAGCACGCGAGCCATGACCTGATCGCGCGGGCCGAACATCTCGATGCGGCCGTCGCGAAGCATCAGCATCTTGTCGGCCGAACGGAAAACGCTGGGCTTATGGGAGACGATGACGATGGTAGAGCCGCCCGCCTTGAGAGCATCGAGCGCCTTGACCAGCGCTTCTTCGCCTTCGGCGTCGAGCGCGGCGTTGGGCTCATCGAGCACAATCAGGCGGGGCTGGCCGAGGAGCGCGCGCGCAAGACCCACCCGCTGACGCTGCCCTGCCGAGAGGACGTGACCGGTTTCGCCCAGCTCGGTGTCATAGCCGTTAGGCAGGCGCAGGATGAGCTGATGGACGCCCGCGATCTGCGCCGCCCGAACCACCTGCTCATCGTCCACCTCGGGGCGAAAGCGCGCGATGTTGTCGCGAATGCTGCCGGAAAAGAGCTCTGTATCCTGCGGCAGGTACCCGACATATCGGCCAAACTCGGCGCGATCCCACGTATAGACGTCCGCTCCGTCCAGGCGCACGTTGCCGGTGTTCGGCTGCGAGATGCCGACGATCAGTCTGGCCAGCGAGGATTTGCCCGCGCCGGACGGCCCGATCACGCCCAGCATCTCGCCGGGCTCGATCTTGAAGTTCAGCCCCTGAAGCACGAAGCGTGTGGCGCCGGCCGGCGCAAAGCTCACATTCTCGACGGACAGCTGACCGAGCGGCTTGGGTAGACTGGTTGAGGCTTTGGCCGGCTTGTAGTCGGCGAAGAGCCCGTTCAGGCGCTCAAAGGCGCGGTAGCCATTGGTCAGGCCATCCCACGAGCTCACCAGGCGCTCGATGGGCTGCAAGGCGCGAGCCGCCAGGATCATGTTGGCGAACAACAGCCCCGAATGGATTTTCCCCTTTACCACCAGGTAGGCGCCGATGGCGATGATCAGCACCTGGATCGCCTGGCGGGTGAACTTGCTCACATTGCCGAGCACGCTCGCGCGCTCGCTCGCGTTGGCGCTGCGCTCCATCGTCACGGCGCGAAAGCCGGCCCAGCGGGCGCCGAGCGGCTCCACCATCCCCATGGCGCGGACGACCTCCCCATTGCGGAGCGCCGCATCGGTGAAGGCGTAGCTGCGCAAGGCCGCGTCGTTCGCTTCCTTCAAGGCCGGCCGTGTGGCCCGATCCTGCGCCAGCGCGATCATGAAAAGCAGCACCGCTCCGGCGAAGGTCACAAGCCCGATGATCGGATCGATCACGAACAGCACCAGCATGAAGACCGGCATCCACGGCAGGTCGAACATCACGCCGAAGGTCGGACCGGTGAGCATTTGCCGGAAGCTGTCGAGGTCACGCAGCGCCTGAGACCGGGCGGCCGGATTGCCGCGGATGACAGAATCGAACAGCGCCGAGAACACGCGCCCGGAGACGCGCTGATCCATGACGAGGCCATAGTTGATCAGCACCTTGGCGCGGAAATCGTCAATCAGACCCGAAACCACGAAGGCCAGCAGCACCATGAAGGTGAGCACAAGCAGCGTCGGAACGCTGTAGCTCGACATCACTCGGCCATAGACCTGAAAGGTGAAGATCGGCAGAGCGAGGTACAGAAGGTTCGAGACGAGGCTGAACACCCCGGCGTAGGCGAGCGGAGTGTAGCCCTCCTTGACCGCACGGGTGAGCGGGTTGTCAGGTAAATCTGCGAGCGGATTGAAGATCTTCATGTGGGGCCGCGCCGCTCCATGGTAGCTGCAACTACGGCCCTGTTGGACCACGGCTGTAAGATGGCTGAAGTGCTCGACGCATTGCGCCTAAAATCGGCGACACATGATCGGCGCGCTCAACTGATGTCAATGGCGCATTCGCGCACATATATTAAGAGGCGAACTTGCCTGCACTTTCTGGCGCAGCGGGTATTTGAAGGACGGGGGCGTTGTTCCTCACCGGCGCCCGTCCGGCGCCCATCGCACCTCCGCAGCGGCGCTATCGTGCGGTCCGGCTGGCCGCCTGCATGCCGACGCTGGACCATAACCTGCTCGACTTTGGACGATGGGAGCTCGGTGCAGCGACGAGCGGTTGGCGCGATTGCATCGATCCGGCGTGGATCGGTGTCGGCCGCGTCAGGATCGAGATGACGGCGAGCAGGCCGGCAAGAGCCACGCCGACGATCGCGACCCAATCGCGATCACTCCCGCTACCGGACGCCCCGAAGACAGACATCATCACAGCGTGGCAGCCCCCCGCCGCCGCGAGCGATCGCATCATTTCACAAAAATCCCACCCCGAAGTTGTGGGTATTCACGCAGACGAGAACCGCCGTCAAGCTCTATCCTGGGTCGCGTCGAAGAAGGCGCGCTCAGGACGCCGGCGGAATTCCCGTGGTTCCAGCGGCGGTCCGGAGCGTGCTCACGGCCGCACTTTACCCGCGAACAGGTTTTTGACTGGGGCGTTACAAGCTCTGCCGCTAAGGTTTGCCGATCAGCATGGGGGCGCGCATGATCGGACTAGTTCTTATGACCACAATGTCCGTGGTCGAGCTTTCGGGTAAATTCGATTTGCGCTGCGAAGCGAGATCACGCTCCGGGGAAACGAGCACTCAGCTCATCGGCGTCGATCTAGACCACGGGCAATGGTGCGTCCGGCCTTCGTGTTCGACGAGGCCGATCTTCGAAGCTACCGGCGCGATCGTCGTACTTGATCGGCGGTTTGGAAAGCACGGCGCCAAATTGGAGCGCATACTTGATCTGGAGAGCAAGACGATGCGCGATATCGTCGAGCCAGATCCCTTCATGCCGTCGTATGTGACGAACTGGTCTTGTACGACCGAGCCCTTTGCGGAATCTCCGACGATCGGCTTCTAAGTGCAGGAGACGTCCTGCCCGCATTCTGAACGCCGCCCGGCGCCTCCAACTGAGCACTTGCGACCTCTGGCTTCACCGCCGACAAGCGCATGCCAAGGGCGTGTAAGGCGGCTTTTGAGCGGCGCTTGAGACGGCTCAATCTGCTGCGCACCGATGGCGTTTGAATGTGACGGTGTCGCCGGAGCCAGGATAGGCTCGAAACTGCGCGTCGAGCCACGACCGAGCTTGGACGCCGCCCTCGCCAGGCGCATTCGACCACCAATCCGGCCTGGCTGCAGCCTTCGGCAACATGGCGCCGATGATACGCTCTATGTCTTCGAACCGCAGGAGCACCTCGTCCTGGCCTCTTTGGCGGCGAAGAAAGCGCAGCAAAGGATCGTACTTGGCCAAAAGGATCCATTCCTCCGCATCTGCCCCCCTTACGCTTGATACCCAAGCGTCCGGCGCTCAGCAAACCGGAACCGAACCGGCTTGCCCGCACGCACGGCAAGGCATACGGAGTGGGCGACCTTCGTGGGCGTGAGCCCCAAAACAGTGCTGGGCCTGCAGCACCGAGGGCGTCAACGTCGGGCTGAGAAAGGCCCCGTGCAGCAGAGGGTCAGTTAGCAACGGGGCCTTTGCAAAGCATCCGTTTGGAATACGCTCCGCGGCGCCACATGCGCGGCCCTTCACTTCAACTTTGTTAACGCCAGTTCGTCCATGATGACTCGCGTCCTCAGGATGAAGCGCACCCTGCTCGGCGATGGCTAGAAGCGACGGGGAGGCCCAGCTCTTGCTCGCAAGCTGTTCGATGGCCTATTACCGCCGGCGATCTGGCTCGGGGCTGAGGCTCGTTCGAGCCTCGACACCATAATAATCTCCTCCCCGAAGACGGACTTTCCCCCCCTTGATGAGCGCCCAACAGGTTTCGATATCGGTCACCAACTTGACCCTGCGCTTCCCCGTCTATGGCGTCGATGCGAAGTCGCTGAAGAAGTATCTGGCGAACATCACCGTCGGAGGCCGGCTGAGATCCGGCGCGACCGGGATGACCCTCGTCACCGCGCTCAATAGTGTGAGCCTTGAGCTCAGGGCCGGCGACCGTCTTGGCCTCATCGGGCACAACGGCTCTGGCAAGACCACGCTCTTGCGCGCGCTCTCTGGGGCGTACGAGCCGGATGAGGGCACGATTGATGTGCACGGACGCATCGCTTCGCTTCTCGATTTGAGCATGGGCATCGATCCAACCGCCACGGGGCTCGAGAACATCAAGTTGCGCGGGCGGATCGCAGGGCTGTCGACACGAGAGATAGACGCTAAGCTGGACGAAATCGCCGCGTTTACCGGTCTGGGCCAATTTCTGGCCATGCCCATTAAGACCTACTCGGCGGGGATGCAGGCGCGCTTGGCTTTTGCCGTCGCCACATCAGTCGACGCAGACATCCTGCTCATGGACGAATGGATCGCAGTCGGTGACGCCGAGTTCCGAGACCTTGCCGAGAAGCGGCTGCTCGCCCTCGTCGAGCGCGCTGGCATCCTGGTCCTGGCGTCGCACGACCTCTCATTGGTTCGCCAGTACTGCAACAAGGTCATGCGCATTGAGGCTGGCGTGGCTTCGCCCATCATGGAGATCGAGGAGCTCGACAATCTTCTGGCGGCGGCATAGCCGCCTCACGCCGAGGAGGGCGTTCTCGCGGCCCTTCTCGGCGTCCAAACTCCACCCGGGTAGGAGCGGGCCTGGAGGGTAGGACCGTCACCAGGTCCAGCGTGCTCCAAAATTGGCCTCCAGCGTCCGCCGTTCGCGACCGCTGTCGAGGCCATGCGTGTAGTCAGCGACGGCGAAGAGGCTCACGGCGGTCGAGACGCGGGCGGTCAGCCCCGCCCCCAGCTCCAGGGCCGTGGACTGGTGATCGGTGACGATGCGGTCCGCGCCGTCGAAGATCAGCTTGTCCGACCCGGAGAAGTCCTTCCACAGGTTGACCTTTGCATAGGGCATCAACTCGGTCTCGCCGGCCGCGAAGGTTCCATAAAACCGCGCCCCAATTCGCCCGGTTGTCGTCTCGCTGTCCTCATAGGCGACAGTCGAGATCAGGTCCTCTCCTTCGTCGAATGAGAGCTGCTGCCAGATCACTTGCGCCTGGGGCTCGATGGTGAGACCGCCAACCCGCAGCGGATATCCGCCTTCCAGTGAAAGCGTCAGGCCATCACCTTCGGTGTCCATGCCGAGGCCGCGAGCGGAACGGGACTTCACGTCGTACCAGGCGCCGATCGCCACCGCGTCCAGATAGGCGCGGTTCGGCGCGACGTGCGTCCAGTAGAGGCCGACGCTGGTCGCATCCACATCCTGCTTGCCGACATGCAGGTCCTCCCAGCCGGCGGCGAAGCCTGCCACGTCGCCCTGACTACGCGCATAGCCGATGAAGAAGCCCAGGCGATTTCGCCGCCCGCTCTCCGACTGCGTGCCGAAGAGATCTAGTCCCGTCTGGAAACCCAGGGTCTCGCCATGGAAATCGGGCCGTGCGTCGCCCGACCATTTCTGGCGGGTGCTCTGGCCGATAAGCCGGCCCCAGCCTGCCGGGGCGCCGCCGTCGCCTTCCAGGACGTCCTGCTCGCCCTGGCGCTCGTGGAAGGTGTCGAGCATGGTGAGCCCCAGGCTGCGGGCGATGGCCGGCGTCGCAGCGTAGACCGGCGTCTCCACCCGATAGAGCTGCACGGGCTGGGCGCCGGCGGGGGGCGGCGCAGGGGGCGCTGGTGAGGCCAGCTGAGGCTGCGGTTCGGCGGGACCTGGATCGGGAGCCTCGCCAGGTGGCGGGGGTGGCGGCGTCGCCGCTCGAGGCACGGCGGCCGCCGGCGGCGCGCTGCCCGGCAAGAGGGTCGAGCGCAAATACCAGTTGTCGGCCGTTCCGGCTCCGACCCCGCCCCGGAACAGGTAGTATTCGTAGGCGCCGGCCGAAACCGAACCGCCGGCCAGGTTGAACGCGCTCGGAGCAGTCGATGCCCCGTTGATCGCCTCCACCACCATGATCCCGCTGGCGTTGGTCAGCGCCCCGCGGCCGCCGGCATTGATCACGTTGACTGCGGTCGTACCACTGGCGACGCCTCCTGAGATGATCAGTCGATCGGATGGCGCGCCGTCCCCCTCGAGCACGCTACGCACGATCAAGCGGCCGCCCTCTCCCACGTAATCGCCGACGATCGTAAGGCGAGCGGCCGGTCCGGCCGCGCCCGTGCTGAGGTCGATAGTTCCGGCGTTGGTGACCGACGCCATCCGGCCTGCGCTGAACGGACGGATGGAGCCGCCGCTCGCCGAGGCGAAGATCGCGCTGGTGGCGTCGAGCATGAGGCTTCCGGTGCCCGTGCCGGCATCGCCCAGGACGAAATCAGCGTCCATGGTGAGGCGCGAACCGTTGGTCAGGGCGACGTTCTCCCAACCATCGAAGCGTGCGAGGCCCGACATCTCCGTCTGGTCGAAGGTCAGGCGATCGGAGCCGACCTGCCCGCCCAGGGCGGTCAAGTCCGAAACGCTCCCCGTCGTCAGATTGCGCAGCGTCGCGACGTCGTCGCCTTCACCGAGCGATATGACGCCCAAGACCACGCCGCCGCTATCCCAGGTCAGGCTGTCTGCGCCCCGGCCAGACACGATGCCGCCACCGATCTGACCGCCGCTGATCTCGAAGGTGTTGTCGCCGTTGCCGAAGTCGACCTGCCCGCCGATCACGCCGCCGGTCAGCACCAGGAGGTCACGTCCCTGCTCGGCGTTGACGCGCCCGTCGATGCTCCCGCCCGACATTCGCATTTGGTTGTCGGCGACGCGCAGGTCCACAGAGCCGATCCGGCCGCCCGTCATGTTGAAGATGTCGCCGTCGTTGAACGCACCGACGATCCAGCCGCCGGACACCTCCGCGGTGTCGAGATTCCCGCCCTGGTCGAGAGAGGCCATCTTGCCGCCGCTCATCACGAAAGCGTCCGCCCCGTCGCCTTGCTCCACGTGGCCCACGAGCTCACCGCCATGGATCTCCAGGCGATCGGCCCCGGCGCCGAAACTCATCGCGGCGCCGACCAGCGCCGTCGATCCAGTAGGCAAAACGACGTTTGTGACGCCTGTCGTGTTCACGTAGCCGCCGATCACGCCGCCTTTGAAGGTCAGGCTCTTGACCCCTGCGCCGCCACGGAAGCCACCGGAAAAAATCCCGCTGTCGACGGTGACCTGATCGGCGCCGGCGAGCAGGTCGATAGTCGCCGCGACCGGATCAGGCGTGGTGACGGCGTTGCAGACCAGCAAGTCATCGCCCGCCGAAGGGGCCGGGTTACAGCCGGCAAGGGCTGGAGACGTCCAAAAGGCGGAGCAAGCGAGGGCGGTGGTGGAGAAAGCGCACGCGTAGCGAGCCGGCGAATGGAATTTCGCAGCATAGACAACAGCCTCTTATTCAACCCCCGATAGAGCACCTTCCGATGCTGTTGGTGACTGAAAGGTTGATGATGAAGGCTAATTGGGCCCTGGACCGCACGCCATGGCGCTGCCGAGACGCCGGTAGCCCAAGCTCTACTGGACCAGGGGACCCAAGCCGTCGTGAGCAAGTTCACTCGACGCGGTCACCGCTTTCAGATCGCGGCCGCTCCTCGCTGGATTGAGGCGCGCTACTGGCGGGCTGCCGGGAAGCCCTTCCATCCGGGCTGCTCTTAAAGGCCGCGCTCCTGTTGAGCTGAACACATCGCACCCCGCTGGGTCATTTGTACTTCGACCAGGCGCCCCACTTCTGGCGCGCTCTGTCCAGGAGCCAGGCGCGCGTAGTGCTCCGCGCCGGTCCTGTCCCGCAGGATGACGTAACCAACGGCTCGGTGCTGATCGTGAAAGCCCGCCTCTACGGCCCGGCCCTCGAGCACGCCCGCTCGCAGCTCGTGAACGGGCTCTCCCGTGGCGAGCCGCCGTTGGTTGATCACCCGAAGCTGCGACTTTGTGAGCTCCAGAGTCGTGAGCTGCCATTGCAGATCTGGGGCGAGCCGATATTGCGACCCGAGGGGCTCAGCCAGACCAAGCGCTGTGAGTGTCCGCAAACGGGCGTGCAGAAGCGCCCGCCATGTGGGGCTCCGGTCCGTGGGCAGCGTGACGAGCCCCTTCTCATCGGCCGCTTGCGCCAATCGCCGGTCCAGAGCCGTGAAGCGTTCGACCTTGGTCTCTTGCCAGGCCCAACGTTCCTGTGGCCCGCGGCGGAAATCCCCTAGCTCGGCGGATGCGACCTCCTCGGCCCGGGCCCGGACCCCATAAGCGAGATACTGACGGCGGATCAACAGATCCCGCCCGTCATCGCGCTGACCGCGGATCACCACGTGGGCGTGAGGATGATCGGTGTTGAAGTGACAGATGGCGAACCAGGTGAGGTTGGGCTGCGCAAGATCCTCTGCGACGCCTTTCATCACGCGCCGAACATATCCCCTCAGGTCCGTCAGGCAGTCGCCGTGTTCTGGCGAGATCACGAGACGATAATGAAGGGCATCGGCTCGCCACTCGGTGAGCGAGGCGCGCGGCGACACTCGGTCGTTGTCTTTATCGAAAAACTCTGCGGCCTGCCCGGCGGGGCCCACGCTGTCGCGCGCGAGATAGCGCAAGTGATCCGCCAACGGGTTCGTACGTCGGGAGTCAGCCCCGTAATGGCGCGCAGCGAACGCCCGTACGACGACGCGCTGCAAAGACTGGCTCCGCAGGAGCCGCGCTTGAGGGGGTTTTCTCGAGGCCCACAAGCTTCGCCTGGCCATCGTCACCCGACGCAAGATCATCTTGCGAACGCCAGCGGCGTCACGCTTCAGTGACGGCGGCAGTTTCGGCCAGACGTCATCCTGCGCGCCCGGCGGACCCGGAGGAGCGCCGCCCTCCGAAGACGATCCGCCCATCACGACGCCCTCCCTGCCTTGCATTGGCGTGCGGACGTCACGGTTCGCCCGGCGCTGAGGGCGAGATAACACTCGATCACAGCCTCGACGTACGCACGGGTTTCCGGAATGTCGGGCATTCGGCCGAGACGCTGCACTCTCGCAGGTCCGGCGTTGAATGCGGCGAGGGCCAGCCGAAGGTCGCCGAACCGGAGGAGCTGGCGCGCCAGGTATTCCGCCCCGCCGAGGAGGTTCGCCTGCGGATCGAAGCGGTCGTGAACACCGAGCTCGGTCGCGGTCGCGGGCATGAGCTGAGCCAGCCCCGCCGCGCCTGCCGGAGATACTGCGGCGGGCCGATAGGCGCTTTCCACAGCGACGAGGGCATGGAGAAGCTTCGGATCAAGGCCGTGCCTTGCCGCGGCCATGCTTACCGCATCCGCAAAGGGTTGGCGCGGCTCGTCCACGCGAACCGCGGGCCCATCGGCCGAGGCGTTCTCGGAGGCATCTCCGACGAAGAGAGCGCCGCCCGCCTGCGTCCAGCCCGCCTCGGCGCAGGCCGGTGTCGTCGCCAAGGACATGAGAAGGGCGATGCCGGCGCGCCTCACCATAGGACCGCTCCCCGATAGACGCCTTCCACGGCGGCTCGCGAGACCGGCCCGAAATGTCGGCTGTCGAAACTCGTCTCCGTATCGCCGAGCAGGAAGAGTTCGTCGGGGGCAAGGCGCCGGCACTCACGCCATGCCGGCAGGGGCTGCCCGCGCCGATCATGGGAGAGAACCGCGACCGTGCGCGAGCCGAGGCTGACGGCCGCATCCTTCGCGCAGACGACGTCCCCACCCGAGGCGACGACGCGCTTCAGCAGCCATGCGCCCTCAGGAACCCCGAGCCCGGCGAGGTAGGATCTGGTGTTCGGCGGCTGCCTGACCGCGACCACCCTGCCAGGTTTCGGCTCGCCGGAATAACTGCGCAGATAGAGCCCCCTCGGCAGGCTCGGCGTCTCATTGACGATGGCGAGTGCGGGAGCAAGCCGAGCGGCCAGGCCGAGAGCGGCGAGCAGGCCCAGCGCAGCGCTCAGGCGCGCGGCGTCGGCGATTCTGAACTGCAGTGTCATGGCTGGTATGGCTCCAGGATGAGGTCTTTGGTGACGAGCACGCGCACCCGCGCGCCGGGTCGAAGGCGGATGGCAGGGCGCACCTGAAGTTCGCGGTCGATCAGGCGTCCGCCCACCTGCGCGGCCTCGATCGAGGCGGCGTCACCCGCATCGCCGAGCCAGCCGCCTGAACTGTCGCCGTCATCGCGCGCGATCTCGCCGAGGGCGGTGATGGCGCCGGCGAAGAGCGTTGCGATGCCGAGCGGAAGGATCCGCCGATCGACGCGCCCTTCCAGGCCGATCGCGCCTTCGGCGTCCACGCCCGGTTCCTTGGCGAGCACGAGGGACTTGCCGTTGGGGAGGATCAGCCGCTCCCAGGTGATGAAGGCGCGCCGATCACCATGAGCGCTCTCGCCGTCATGGCGGCCCGTGAGACGCGATCCCTGCGGGATGACCAGATGCCGACCCGAGACCGTATCGTAGGTGTTCTCGGTGACCGAGGCGACGACCGGGCCCGCGCGCGCCGTGTCGACACCGGTCAGGAGCATCGCAGGAATGATCGCGCCGGCCTTGAGTTCGTAGGGACTCAAGGGCTCGAGCAGGGCGTGCGTGTTGTAGACCGCCGCGTAGTCGGCGTCCGGCCCGGCGGCCCCACTCTCCCTGTCACCCGCTGGCGCAGGCCCCGCCGTCCGCGTGAAGAAGAGATCGGACCTGCGCGCCTCGTCGGCCGCGGCGGACTTTGTCGAACGCACCGGCCCGGGCGCGCCCACCTTCGGCGGTTCGGGCTCGGGCCGCGCCGGCTCCCTCTTGTCGGCGGATCGGTCCGCAAGCCGCTCGAGCTCGGCATAGCTCGCCGGCCCCTCGGTGATCTTCTCGCTCGGCTGGACCTGGCCGCGGGCGAGTTCGACGCTCTCCTGCGCCTCCTCCAGCGACTGCGCCCGCAGCTCCGGACGGATGATGAACGCCCAGGCGAGGGCGCCTGAACAGAGGGCCGCCGCCGCCAGGCCCGCTGCCACGACGACGCCCCGGCGCAACCGGACCACGGCCGGGCGTGGAGCCCGCGCCCGCAGCGGCGGCATGCTCTCCTTCGGGAGCGGCGCGTGCTCAGGGTGGTGCGCGTTGCTCACGGGCGCTCTCCCTGGCGGATGATCCTCACCGCCTCGCCGCGTGCGTCGCCGATGCGCAGTTCGGCGCTGTCGAGCACCTGGTCGACCACCCAGAGCCCACCCTGCTGGCGATAGTTGACCAGTCGCCTCTCGCCGCCCGGGCCCAGCACGAAAAGGCCCGGCGCTTCGGTCGATCCCAGGCTCTCCGGAAAGCGCAGGAAGGTGCGCGCTCCGTCGGTCATGACCGCGAGCGGCGTCCAGGGCGGCGGCCTTCGCCCAGCCTCGATCCGAAACCGGGCGTCGAGCGGGCCGGCGGGCGTCACGAGCGGATCGGGTCGCGCCGGCTCGGGGCCTGGCGCGCCGCCTGTGGTCAGCACCGCGCCGATGTCCCATGCCACGGCGGCGTTGAAGGTGCGGGGCGAGCCGCTCCTCAATTGGACGAAGTAGACGCGCTGGCTCGTGGCGAGGACGAGATTGGTCTCGAGCCCCTGCTCGAGCGGCTTGATCATCACATGCGCACGCTGGGCCGCACCATCTCCCGAGACGGTCTGGCCGATCTGCCAGCGCACGGTGTCCCCCGCCGCCATGGAGAGCACGCTCTCGCCGGGGCCGAGGGTCAGCGTCGTCACCCGCAGCGGCGCGGTCCACACCTCGTAGATCCGGCCAGGATCGTAGGCGAAGACCTGGACGCCGCCGACGAACGCGGCGGCGCGCGAGGTCTCGCGCGCCCTCTGGTTCGCATCGCCGATCGCCGCAGGGCCGCTGACGAGCGCCAGAGCCCTCCCCGCTTCGGCGCGAGCGCCAGGGCGCAGCGCCGGCGCCTTCTTCGCTCCGCCACGCGGCGGATCGGGGATCGGCGCCATCACGCCTGGGGCGCTCTCGCCCGCCTGCGCATGGGCGGCGCGCCCCGCTTGCTCGACCTCGCCGGCTTCGACGCCGCTCCAGCCCAGGAGCAGCGGCGCAAGCGATACGGTCAGGATGCGTCGGGGGTCCATGAGACGTCCTCGATGCGGATGCCCAGAGGGTTCTTCATGAGTTCGGCTTCGGTCTTCGGCGGCTGCAGGCGGACCGTGATCAGGGCGCGCCAGCGCGCCTGGCCGGCCTGCTGGCCACCGACGAAGCGGGTCTCGCGCCACTGCAGGTCGAAGCTGCGCTCGCTGCGGCGCACGACGCTGAGCACGGCGACCTCGACGGCCTCCCGTCCGACCTCGGCGAAGGGGTCGTGGGACTGGGCCCAGGCGTTGAGGAAGGAGGCGGCCTTGGGCGTCAGGAGATCGTAGGCCGCCAGCCAGTTCTGACGGATGACCACAGGATCGGTGGGCTTGGAGCGGACCTGCCTAATCCACGTGGCGAGGGCGTGGCTGATCTGGGCGGAGGTCGGTTCATAGCGCCCGTCGAGGGCGGTGATCTTCTGCGTCTCTCCCCAATCGGAGACCTCGACCACGAACGGCCTGACGACGGCCTGACGGCTCTGCGCCCACCAACCGGCCCCGAGGAAGGCCGCCAGCGCGAGGTTGGCGAAGGCGATGCGCCGCCAGTTGCGCGCGTGGGCGAGCGAAAGCCCCATCCGCTCGTCCCAGACCTGGCGGGCCCGCTGGTAGGGGGTGGCCTCTGGCGCAGCGCTCAGTGGCCGCTTCGGCTTGAAGAAGGGATGCATGGCCTCACGATTCCTCGGGCTCGAGCCTGGGCGTCATGGCCCCGCTGGTCTCGGCGGCGGGCAGCAGCGAGCGGCCCGCATTGGCGGCGAAGAAGACCTGCAAGGCCGCGCTTCGCCTCTGCGCCGGGCCCTTGTGGCTCACAGGGCGTACAGGACCGATCGCACTCACATCGCCATCGGCAGGCCTCGACGGCGCGGTCGTAGATGAGCGCGTCCCGCCCGCTACGCCGGCCGACGGCCTCGGCGCAGGCGGCGGGTTGTCGTTGGAAGGCGGCGGCATGGTCGGCGGTCCAGCCGGCGGCGGACGCGGGCGATCAAGGCCCGCGCCGGCGGCGGCTCGCGCGCTTTCTGCGATCCGTGCGCCCATGCCGCCGAGCCGCGCAGCGCCTGCAACCGCGAGCGCCCCGCCGCCCGCCACGGCCAAGGCGCCCGTGGCCGCAGCGCCGGCGCCCAGGGCAGGCCCGCCCGTCACCAGGGCGGCCGCGAGGCTCGGGATGAAGATGGCCAGCATGGCGAGCAGGATCGAGGCTGCGAGGATCGCCAGGGCCTCGTAGAGGTCCGGGTTCTCGGTGGGCTGCAGCTGGTCGAAGACCGACCTTGCCCCCGAGACGACGATGGCGAGCGCCAGGACCTTCAGGCCCGAGGATGCGACAAAGCCCAGGGGCCGCTCGGCGAGGAAGGCCGACTTCGACCAGATCCCGAACGGCAGCAGCACGAAGCCGCCGAGGGTCACGATCTTGAACTCCAGAAGGGTGACGATGATCTGCAGCGCCAGCACGACGAAGGCGAGCATGATGCCGATCATCGCCAGGCCGAGGATCAGGGCGTCGGTGAGATTGCCCATGACATCGAGAGGATTCTCGACCGGCGCCGGCGCCTCGCCGAGCGCCTTGACGATCCGCCAGCCCTGCTCGAGCACGGCTCCCGGGTTGAGGAACTCGGCCTCGCTGAGCGCTCCACCGCCGGCGCTGAGCCCCAACTGGATGAAGCCGACCTGGATCGTTTCGGAAAGTTGCCGCCAATCATTGATGAGATAGGCGAAGAACCCGATCAGCAGGACCTTGCCGAAGGCCGCGGCCAGAACCTCGCGGTTGGGAGAGAGCGCCCACTGGATGCCGGTGAGCGCTACGACGAGGGCGATCATCAGCGCAAAGACGCCGTCGACTGCGCCCGAAAGGGCGTCGAACCCGGCCGAAACCGTGTTCGAGAAGGCGATCATCAGGTCATTTGCAGTGTCTGCGTTCGCCGCCATGGCAAGAGCTCCAGATCAGCGCAGCGCGTGCGGAAAGGGCTCGAAATCTGGCGCTGCCGGCAGCGCGGGTTCACGCGCCCAGAGCCGACGCCGGGCCGCTTCACCCGCCGCGCGTTCGGCCGAGCGGCGCGCAGCCTCCTGCGCCATCAGCCGCGACTGGGCCGCAAGGATCGTTCGCAGCGAGCCGAGGTCCTCGGCGAGCACGGCCAGCACCTGGGTGGAGGACTGGATGGCCGCGGTCTGACCGGTGGCGGACTGGCTCGCGGCGAGCGCCCCCTCGATCCGGCCGGGACGATCCTCGGCGAGCCGCTCCAGCTGCGCGGCCGTGCCGGCGAGGTCACGAGCGGTCGCCAGCGCCTTTTCGTTGCGCGCCTTCTGGAGCTGCAGCGCCGCCTTCGGATCGAGCCCCTGGACCGCGGTCGGATAGAGCTCGGCGAAATCCTCCTGCAGGCCTTCGACGTCGGCCGCCAGTCCCTTGGCCGAGCGGGCGAGCTCGCCGATGTCGCGCAGGGCTTGGCTCGTCTGGGAAAGATGGCTGTAGGGGGACGCCGCCAGCTCGCGGGCCTGGTTGGCGAGCATGCGCGCCTCGTTGGCGAGGCTCTCCAGCTGGCGGGCGGCCTGAAGCGCATTTTCCACGTGGTTCTTGGGATCGAACACCACCTGCTGGGCCTGGACCGGCTCAGGATCCGAACAGGCCGCAGGCGCAATGAGCGCCAGCGCCAGCGCAGCCCCCCTACTCCGCGGCCAGCGGCGCTTCGATGAAGGCGTCGAAGAGGGCGTCGGCATGTTGCACTCCCTTGGCTTTGAGAAAGGCCCGCGCAAAGCCGTCCGCGCCGGCCTTCGCGAGCGTCGTGTCGATGAGGGCTTGGTCCTCTGGGCTGGAGGCGCCGCAGAGCGCCAGGGCCCCGCCCGTGAGCTTCAGCTCAAAGAGCCGCCGCCCCTGCGGCTGGCGCCAGTAGTAGGCGCGCTTGGGGCTCGCCAGGGCGATGAGCTCCAACTGGCGGCGGTTGAGGCCGAAGGTCCTGTAGAGCTCGGCCGAGCCGGGCTCCAGCGCCCGCGGATTGGGCAGGAAGATCTGGGTCGGGCAGGACTCGATGAGGCTGGCTGCGATGGAAGAGCCCGATACGTCCTCGAGGCTCTGGGTGGCGAAGATCACCGCCACGCGCTTCTTGCGCAGGGTCTTCAGCCACTCGCGGATCTTCGCCGCAAAGGCCGTGTCGTCCAGAAAGAGCCAGGCCTCGTCGAGGACGAGCAGGGTCGGACGCCCATCAAAATCCCGCTCCAGGCGGTGGAAGAGCGCGGGGAGCACGGGAGCTGCGGCCGAGCGGGTCCGCATCAGACTTTCCAGCTCGAAGGTGTCGAACCGGCTGCTCGCCAGCGCCTCCTGCGCCCCGTCGAGCAGGCCTCCGTGCGGGCCCTCGAGCGTCAACGGCTCCAGGGCCGCGGCCGCCTCCCGGTTCTGGATGAGGGCGCAGAAGAGGGTCAGGGTGCGCTGGGCGACCGGCGCCTGGGCGAGCACCTCGAGGGCGGCCCAGATCTCCTCGCGCATGGCCGGATCCGGCGAAACGCCGGCCGCCCTCACGGCCTCGGCGATCCATTCGGCCGCCCAGGCGCGCTCGCCCGCCTGGTCGATGTGCGCCAGCGGCTGCAGCGCGAACTCCTCGGAGGGCTCGAGCGCGCGCCAGGTCCCCCCGGCCGCTAGCGTCGCGGCCCGGGCGCTGCGGCCCTTGTCCAGAAAGACCACCCTGGCGTTCGGATAGCGCAGCCACTGCAGGGCGAGGAAGGCGAGCAGGGCGCTCTTGCCCGAGCCCGTCGGCCCCACCACCATGGCGTGGCCGACGTCCCCGACATGCAGCACGAGGCGAAACGGCGTGGCCCCGCTCGTCCTGGCGAGCGCGAGCGGAGGCGCATCCAGGCAAGGGTCGCGCGCCGGCCCCGCCCAGACGGCGGAGGTGGGAAGAAGATCGGCGAGGTTCAGCGTCGAGACCATCGGCCGGCGGACATCGGCGTAGGGCTCGCCCGGAATGGAGCCGAGCCAGGCTTCGACCGCATTGAGATCTTCCACCCTCGCCACCAGCCCTTGGGCGTTGAGGGCGGCCGCCGCGGCCCGCGCCTTCTCCGCTGCGAGCCTCGGGTCGGCGTCGAGAATGGTGACGGTGATCGTCAGGTACCCGTAGGCGCAGGCTTCGCCGCCGAGCGCGGCCAGGGCTCCGTCGCACTCTTCGGTCTTGGCGGCGGCGTCGGTGTCGAGGAGCGGGACCTCCTCCTTGGTGATCGCTTCGCGAAGCAGGACCGAAAGCCCCTTGCGCTTGGCGAACCAACGCTTGCGAAGCCGCACGATCTCACGCTCGGCGTCGGACTTGTCGAGGCCGAGCCAGCGCGCGGTCCAGCGATACTCGAACGGCAGCGCCGACAGAGCCTCCAGCAGTGCCGGACGCGTCGCCGGCGGCAGGGCCCTGATCGAGACCACCTTCAGACAGCGATCTCCGAGCCGTGGCTCCAGGCCTCCGGTCAGAGGCTCGTCGGCGAGCGTCGCGTCGAGGAAGGCCGGGGTCACGTCCGGCGCAAGGTGGTGGTCGCGCACCGAGACGCAGGCGTGCAACCAGCCGAGAAGCTCGTCGTCGGAAAGTCGCCGCGCCTCGGGCACGGCATCGCGCAGGAGATCAGAGAAGGCGTCCGCTTCGCGGCCGAAGGCCTCCAGCGCCGTGCGCCATTCCGACGTCCCTCTTCCAAGGCCATCGAACATCACCCGCTCGAGCCTGCGGGTCTCCTCTCCGGGCGGCAGCCAGGTGAGCGCCAGCCGGAAATCGGTCTCGAAGGCGGGCTCGGCGCCCTCGAAGAGGGCCTGGCGCTCGATGTCGACCAGGGCCGCCGCGATCACTTCGGTTTCGATCGCAGGATAGGGATCTGCGGGCCGGCGGCGCGCCTCCACGTGCATGCACCAGCCAGAGCCGAGCCGCTTCAGCGCGTTGTTGAGCCTTGCGCGCACGGCCATCAGCTCGTCCTCGGTGGAGGACTCGAGGTCAGGTCCCCGGAAGCTGAGCGCGGTCAGGAACGAGCCGTCCTTGTTGAGGACGACGCCGGGTGCGACCAAGGCCGCCCAGGGCAGATGATCGGCAAGGCAGGCAGGCCTGCGGCGATACTCGTCGAGGAAGCGCATGGCCAGGCCTCACGCATCCAGATGGCCTGGTCTGGCGAGGTGTCGGCGCACCACCTCGAAGAACCGCTTGTCGGCCCTGGCCAGCCAGACGCCCAGCGCATGCGCCCCGGCCCACCAGAGGAGGCCGAGCCACCAGATCCGAAGCGCCAGGCCGAGGATCAGGGCGAGCGTGCCCATGAGGATGGCGTAGTCGCGCGGCATGCCGCCCATGAGCACCGGCTCGGCGAGGGCCTGCGCCACCGGCGCCTCCCATCCCTCGCGGCGTGGATCGACGGGCAGGGTCATCAGCCGATCTCCACGCCGCCGGCGAAGCCGAAGAAGTCGAGAAAGAAGGTCGAGGCGGCGAAGGCGATCGAAAGGCCAAAGAGGATGCCCAGCGCGCGACGGATGCCAGAACCCGTCTCGCTCATCGCGATGCCCACCCCGAAGATGGCCACGGCGATCACCGCCCCGGCCTGCACGACGGGTCCTGTTATGGAGTCGACGATCTGCTGCATGGGGCCTTCCCAGGGCATCCCCGAACCGCCCGCAAAGGCCGGCCCCGCCACCGACAGGGCGCAGGCAGCCAACGCGGCGCCCGCGCCGCGCGCAAGTATTCGACGCATGACTGAATAATCTCCCTCTCCGCATCTGCTGCGCGGATCGCCGGAAACAAACAAACAGGTCGAAACAGAGTCAATACCGAATACGCATCATTATCTACTCGACATGAATTACGCACAGATCACAACTTGTTGTCAACTTGCTCGCAAGTTGCCTCAACTCTTCCACGACTTGCGATAAAGCAAAATCCGCTCGAGAGAATTCCAAATATAAACAACGAAATACCAAGGGGTGCGGCGCGGCCCTGATCAACGACGACCCCAGAAGGGTCGCCAGAGGGCGAAAGCGGAGGGGGTGAGACCGCGATCGAATCGGCCGCAAATTCTCGCGTTCGGAAGCAGAACGCGTGGCGCAGAGGCGGTGGAGCTTTGAAAGGCGGACGGGGAACCGAGGAGAAGGAAGCCCAAAAAGCCGATCAGCCGCTTCTGGATTCCGACAAGCTCACGCGGTTCGGGATCGCTCTTGCGGTGATCGGCGGGGTCATGAGCCAGGTTCTGCCGCCGCTCATGAGGTTCATCCCCGACGACGTGGTCCTCTCCTTCGGCGTGCTGATCGCCTTCTTCATCCTCGTTCCGGTGGCCCTCGGGCGTGCTCAGCTGGCCCGCAACAGGCGGTTCATCTTCGGCATGGGCGCGGTCGGCTGGGTGATGCTCGGGCTATTGGCGATCATCTCCTTCGAGCGCGCCCAGGCTCACGGCGAGGAGTGTGCCGCCCTCCAGCGGAGATTGCTCTCCCCGAACGGCGGAGAGCGGGACGCGGCGATCTTTCAGGCGATGTCTTGCGAGCCGGCCTTCACCGGCGGCCTGCGAGCGGCCTGGGCGCGCTGATCGCAAACGCGTGTGTCGCCGGGCTCGATCGCGGCGCCTCAGACGGTGAGACGGCGCGCCTCTATCCGCGGGCTCTCGGTTTCGACGTGGAGCTCGAAGTGGTCAGCCTGGGTGACATCGAGCACGTGTCGCGGCCGATAGGCCACGACATTGTGGCCGCCGGCATGGCGGAGGCTGTCGAACAGCAGGCCATCGCCGCCGGAGGCGCGGACGGCCTCACCAAACGTCTGACCTGCAGCATAGCTGTCGCTGGCGTAGATCTCCGGCCGCGCCTGCTGCTGCCCGCGGAGATCGAGATAGGCGCCGTCGATGCGGGCGCTGTAGGTGCGGTACTGCCGCGCAAGCGACTTTGCGCCCGTGGCCGCGGCCTCGCGACGGAGATGGTGGCCGACCTCCACGACTGCGGTCGTCAGCGTCGCGGAGGCGTACCACGCGCCGAGATCGGGCCCGCTGAACCGCATGCCGCCCGGCGCTGCGTGAAGGAACGCGGCCATGACGATGCTGGCGTTCGGCCGGCCAAAGACCCATTCGGTTCGGGGAAGCCGCGCCAGGCGCTCGACCACGAGCCGGTCGTTCGTCCACCCGGCGAGCTCCATGACCGGCTCCAGGTCCGCGGCCGTCGCGACCGTGTCGAAGAGCCCGATCGGTGGAAAGCGCGAAGGGATCAGCCGATAGGCCGGCCTCGGCGCAGGGGCGTAGGCGTCGCTCACGTGAAGACGACGTCTTCGTCGACATAGGGCCGGAACTCGCGATCGAGCTCGCCGGGCGGCATGTAGAGGCCGCCGCGCGCGGCGTCGAGGAACCGCCGCACGCTCATCAGCCCGTCTTGAGTGCCGCTGGTGATCAGGGCCATGGGCGGACGTCCACCGAAGAGCGGGGCTTCGTGCGGCTTTCGAAGCCAGGCCACCCCATCGCGCTCGGTGGCGTGAAGAACGCCGAGCGCCTGATGGACGCCCAGCACCGCCGAGATGCGGACGAGCATGTCGACGTCCAGCGTGATGTCCCGGTGCTCTCGCACCGCCTTGACCCAATTGTAGTAGGTGGATCTGGACGGAAGGCCGAGAACCAGCAGGCGCTCGTCGTCCGAAAGACCCCAGAGGTCTGCGATCGAGAGGAAGGTCCGCAAGCCTGGGCCGCTCAACCGCCGGCGATTGGCCGGCGAGAACCGCCCCACGTCGAGGACGTGGGGAACGTGCGATGTGTCCATTTTTGCGCGCTTTGGGGCAGGCATCGAACTCTCCATCCAGATATGGATATAGTCCAAATGTGGACGAATGAGAAGAGATCCACATCCCGCATCATAAGAGCGCCCTCCGGGGCCGCCCTTGCCGTTTCCGGCTCCAGAGCCCATATCCCGCCTCTCAAACCTCGTTTCGGCTCACAAGCCATTCGCTGAGGCGCCCTCGCGCGTAGCGACCCTGTCTTGATCTCTCCGAATCTGAAACTCGCGCCGGCACCGGCGCGCGATCCTCTGTTCGGAAGGAAAGTCATGCCGATCGACCTCTTGATGGGCTCTACGCGTTCGCGAGCTCGGCCCTATCCCACGCTGAAGAGACACGGGCGGCTTTGAACTGAGCCTGGCCATCGAGCGAGCGGCGTCTCGAGGAGCGCACGTCGGCTCTGAGCCGGCGCCTGTCGACGCCGGACGCATCGTCCCAGTCGACACCCCAGGCCGGCCATGCCGGTCCCCTTCCTTTCGATCCATGGAGAACACGCAGTGGCAAAAGAAGAATTGGTCGAGTTCGACGGCCAGATCACCGAACTCCTGCCCGAGGGCCGCTTTCGCGTGCGGCTGGAGAACGATCACGAAATTCTCGCCTACACCGCCGGCCGCATGAAGAAGAACCGGATCCGGTCCATGGTCGGAGACCGGGTGACGGTCGAGATGAGCCCTTATGACTTCGACCGGGGCCGCATCACGTTCCGACATCGCGACACGCCGCCTCGTGTAGGCGGCCAACGCGCCGTCTATCGAAAGCGTTGATCGGCGCTCGCCGCAACAAGCCGCCCGCGGAGCGTCGAGCTCGGCGGCCGGTCACGATCGCCTGGCCGCCGCGCAGATGGCTCGGAGCTGGCGCTTCAGGGAGTCACCCTCGAGCTGGGCGAGGTTGAACCCCTCGGATCTGAGCTGTTTGGACAGGTCCCCGAGGTTCGAGTACTCGCCCGTTCGGGCGAGCTCGAAGGCGCGCTCGAGCATCGTCGGTCGAAATGTCATCTCCAAGGAGCGATCGGGACCGATGGGAGTTCCACCTGGCGAGCCGCGGCGGCAGGAGGCTGGATTCGGATGGAAACACCCGAAGAGATACGCACCAGATGGCGCTACCTCCGGGATCTTCTGATCGCGCAACTCGGGCGGTTCGAGAGCGGCGCGTTTCAGATGCACGCCGGCGGCGAGGACGTCAGCGAGGACGCGATCAAGCTCCTGAAGACGCACATCGAGGATTTCGACAAGCTCATCGCCCGGAGCGAGGCGCGCGATCGGGAGGAATAGGGCTCAGCCGTCGAGGCCGCGGAACAGTGCGATAGTCGCCGCTCGGGTCGAGTCCACCGATGTGAAGAAGAGCCTCGAGCCTGGGCCCCGCACGCGTCCGCCGAACGTGGACGACGAGGTCGATCGCCTGAGCAATGGCCCTCCTCGAAGGCTCAGGCACGACCTCGCGCAGGAGATCCTCCAGGCGTGAAAGCGTCTCCCCGGCGGAATTCGCATGCAGCGTGGCGAGGCCGCCCGGATGGCCCGTGTTCCAGGCCTTGAGCGTCTCGAGCGCCGCAGCGCCGTCACGCAATTCGCCGATGACGATGCGGTCGGGCCGCATTCGCAACGCATCTCGCACCAGATCGACGACACCGATCGGCTTTGGATGACGGCGCGTGAGGACCGCCACCAGGTCCCAGGCGGAGCACTGCAGTTCGGGGGTGTCCTCGATCAGGAAGATGCGATCGTCGGCGAAGGCGGGTTCAGCCAGGAGGGCGTTAGCGAGCGTGGTCTTCCCCGATCCCGCACCGCCCGAAATCAGGATGTTTGATCGCCTCTTCACGGCTTGGCGCAGGGCGTCGGCCTGCTCGGCCGTCATCGCTCCATCACGCACGTAATCATCGAGCGTGAAGATCATCGCCGCGCGCTTGCGGATCGAAAAAGCCGGGCGCTCGCAGACGGGGGGCAGAAAGCCCTGGAAGCGCTCGCCGCCCGGAAGGACGCCGGAGATCCGCGGGTCCTGCCGGGTGACGGGCTCGCCGACGTGCTCGGCCACGAGCCTGATCACCCGCTCGCGCGCTTCGCTGACCAGTCGGACGCCGGTGTCGCAACGGCCCACGCCCAGCCGGTCCACCACGAGACGGCCGTCGGGATTGGCGAGGACTTCGATGACCTCCCGGTCGGCAAGGGCCTCGAGGATCTCGCTTCCCAGCGCATGATCGAGCGCCTCCCGCTTTCGACTGAGCGCGATCTCTTCAGGGCGCATCAGCCGGCCGCCCGCAGGCCACCTTCAGGGGAGAACGGCGCGCTTGACGAGGGATGGTGCGCAATGGGCCCGCTCGCGCCCGGAGGGATGGAGCCGCCAACGATCCTCTCGGCCGCGGCCTCGGCCAGACCATCGATGCGCCGCTCCACGGAGACCTGCACCCTCGGATCCCGATCGGCATTGCTGTCAGGCAGTCGCAGAAAGACGGCTCGGGCCAATTCCAACAGCAGCCCCTGGATCATGCTCATGTCGTTTGCGGTCCTGCGCGCATGATCGCGCAACACGCCTTCTAGGTAGGAGAGCTGTCCGCTCGGATCGGCCGCCTCGGCTCTGGCCATGCCGCGCTCGATCGCCCGCTCGGCCGCGCGGCTCAACGGGATGCGGGCGGCGCGCGCTTCGCGGCGCAGCGCCACTTCCACCTTCGGATTCTCGAAATAGACCTGAACACGCGCGGCGCGCTGTTCGCATCTCTTAGACATGACGACGCTCCTGCAGATGATCAAAGACAGCTTCCTGAGCGGCCAGTTCGCCGGCCATGCGCTCATAGACTTCGGCGGCGCGGGCGGTGACCTTCTTCTGATCCAACGCGCTCGACCGGTCCCTGAAGAGCGGCAGGTCATCGCCGTCGATCTCTCCCAGCGCGCAACGACCGGCCCAAGGATGAGACGGCGCGCCGGGCGTATCGTAGCCCCCCGCGTGCGCTGGCGGCGGCTCGGCCGCACGCGCCTCGAAGGGCGCACGTCGGTCGTATCGGACCTTCCTGGTCCGTAGCGGCCTGTGGCCGGCGACGAAGACGAGTTGCTCGTCGTCGGCAAGAGCCCGAACATCTCCAGGCTCCATGAGCGGACGATCGGTCTCGCTGCGCGAGAGCGAACTTCGTCCCGCCGCAAGGCCGGCAGGACCGCTGCGGCTGGCGCGAAGTTCGGTGACGAGACCGGTCAGTTTCGAGACCTTGTCCTGCGTCAGCGGATCGAGCGCGCTGAAGGCGGTGTAGACCGCGCAATTGTCCAGCAGCGAGTTGTGCGCGCCGTAGGTCTCGGCCAGGTCATTCAGACTCTGCGCGACCAGCATGGCCTTCACGCCATAGCCGCTCATCAGGCGAAGGCCCTTCTCCAGAAACTGGAGCCGGCCCAGCAACGGAAACTCGTCGAGCACCATCAGCAGCTTGCGCAGCTTGCGGCGACCGGCGGCGTCCTCGGCTTCATGAGCCGTGAGGTTCTGGACGGCCGCATAGAAGAGCAGCCTCACCAGCGGGCGCAGCGCGACGGCGTCCGCGGGCGCGAGCCGGACGTAGAGGCTCATGGGCGAAGCGGCGCACATCAGGTCGCCGATGCGGAAGTCCGAAGCCGAGAGCGCCCGCTCCACGTCCTCTCCGGCGAGCCACTTCAGGTAGGAGCGCGCGGTGCCCTGAACCGAAGTGCGGAAGCGATCATGCATGGCCGCGTAACCCATCGCCGCCGTCTTGATGAAGGGATGGGTTTCCGGCTCGCCGCTCGCTCCGATCCTGTGCAGGGTCTTCAGCATGACCTCGGCCGATGCGTCGAGATCGGCCAGCAGCCGCCGCGCGGTGAGCAGCGTCTTCTCCTCGTCGGGCGCGGCGTAGAGCACGTGAAGGATCAAGGCCTCGAGGATCTCGGACGCGGCCCTGTCCCAGATCTGCTCGTCATCGCGCGCCCCGCCGGGGTCGGCCAGGATGGCGACCAGCCGCTGCACCTGCGCCACCTCCGCAGGTCCGGGCTGTATCTCGGCGAGCGGGTTCCAGCGCGCGGAGGTCAGGTCGCGGGGATCGAAATAGAGGGTGTGCGAGAAGCGCGATCGCCAGCCGGCGCTCGTTCGCCATAGTTCGCCCTTGGGGTCATGGACGAGCACGCTCTCGGGCCAGCTCAGCAGGGTGGGAACCACGTGGCCCCTGCCCTTCCCCGACCGCGTGCCGCCCGTCACGAGCGTGGGGCGCAGGTCGGCCGTGATCAGGAGCTTGCCTTTCAGCTCGCCGATGACGCAGCCGCACTTGTCCAAGAGACCAGCCGCGCGGGCATCGGCAAGGCCGCCCCACCCGCGTCGGCGAGCGGAACCTCGGCCCGGCTCGAGAACCATTCCAATGAAGGAACCTGTAGCCACCCCCAGCACGAGAATTAGGCCCGCGCTCGAGAACGCCTCGGGCGCGGTCGCGCCGAGCCTCGCTCGCCATTCCATCACCGCCCAGGTCGGATAAAGCGAAAAGTCGCGTGACACATGCCAGGCGGGCCCCAGCCCCGGGGCATAATCCAAATTCCAAGCCACGAACTGAGTGGCCGCCTGCATGCCCAGCATCACGCCAAGCGCCAAGGCGGCGATCCTCCCTGCAGCCATCGGGTCCCACCAGAAAAAGCTCCGCTAGCCAGACTGCGGGGATGCCTCTTGTCGATACCTCGGAGACGAAGCTTGCAATCGGCACCACAATAAGTTGCGCAAAGAAGATCGTTTCTCGCGCAAACATTCGGTCGCAGGACCGAGCCGATGATGAAGTGCGTCTTCCGAGTGGCGGGACTCGCCCAAAGCCATGGCGGTCATCGGTACGCAGAACGTCTTCCTGATGTGCGCAGAAAATGCGCGTTGCGGTCCCGTTGGGATCGCCCGCAAGCTTGACCGGCACCTTTCGCGTTTCGTCAGGGAGGCAGCGCATGCCGGCGCGTGTCGACGCGTTTCATGTCGCGCTCAACGAACTTCGCCGCCGCCTGAGGAATGGAAGCCTTGTTCCGGGCTCGAGGCTCGCGATCCGCGACATCGCCGACCAGCTGGGTCTCAGTCAAACACCCGTGCGCGAGGCCATGGCGCGTCTCTCCGGTGAAGGCATGCTTCTGGAAAGGCGCGGAAGCGGCTTCTCCGTACCTGTCCTCAGCGGAGTAGATATCGCCGATCATCACCGGCTGCGGAGGGATATCCTGCTGATCGCTCAGGCGGAGGACCGCGCTGCATGGCGCAACCTTGCGCCCACGCTGACTCGCCCATCCGACGATCCCATCCATACGGTCGAGCAGATCTTTCAACTCTGGGCGGCGGAGTCCGGCAGCCGCATTCTGGTCGAGGCGCAACGTATGCACTCGAACCGCCTGATCACGGCCAGACGCGTCGAAGCGCGACTTATCGAGGATCTCGTCTCCGAGGCCGAACAACTCAGTCAACTGATCGATCCTGGAAAGCGACGTTTCCGCCCGGCCGCCCTCGCGGCGTTCCACGCGCGGCGGATCGAATTGGCCGATCAGCTCGCACGGCTCCTCGATCCGGATGCGGTCTACGAGCCTGAGCAGCAAGATATTTAGAGATATGGCGAAGTATATCTTGGAAATACTCACACCCATCCGTGGAGTGTATTCGCCGCTGGATTGGGCGGCGAGCAACAGACATGGAGGTTCCCATGATTACTCGCTTGATGATCGCGTCACGCCTCATCTGCTTCGGCAGCGCCAAGGCCCGGACCAACATCAGTGTTGGCCCCGTGGCGGAGGACAACCCCGAACTCGGATTCGAGGAATAACGCCGCCCCGCCGCCGGCTCGTCCGGCGGCGGGCCCTTCCTGGCTCGTTTTCGCCATGCCTGCCGGACACTCCTGGTCCCTTGCTCGGGACATCCACGTTGCACAGGTCGGCCGGGACGTCGTCTTCCTCGACGTACGCCGCGATGCATATCACTGCCTCGCAGACGGCGCTGACGCGCTCACTGCGGCTTCAGACTCGAGCGCTCTGGAGGTCGCCGATGAACGCCTCGCCCATGCACTGGCGTCAGCCGAACTCGTGATCGCGGCGCCGCCGCGACCTCGGGCTCCTCCCCCTGCCCCGCCGGCGCGCAGCGCGCTTGCGGACGACTATCCCCAGCCGCACCTGTTCGACGTCCTTGCCGGCGCACGGGCGCTCGGCGATCTGATCACCAGCTACCACGGCCGTCCCTTTCATCGAATTCTCTCCTCCGTCCGCGCGCATGGAGCGTCGGCGGCGTCGCTACCGTCACCCGAGCTGCTCGCATGCGTGAACGACTTCCACCGCTGGGTTCCGTACGCTCCGGTTCCAGGCAAGTGCCTCGTAAGGTCGCTCCTGCTGCTCCGCCATCTCCGGCGCGGCGGATACGACGCGCAATGGGTGTTCGGCGTCGCGACTTGGCCCTTCCGCGCTCACTGCTGGCTGCAATGCGGAGATGTCGTTCTCGACGATCACCCCGACCGGCTTCGTCCCTTCAGCCCCATTCTGGTGATCTGAGTTGGGCCGGCCCGGCTATCTCGCGCTTTGTCGCCTCCCCGGCTCGGAAGAGCAGGCGCGACACCTCGCTTCGCTCATGGTGATCGTCGATGCCGACAGCCGGTGGCGACGGGTCGGCTCGACCGATCACTTCACGGTCTGGACGATCGACCCGCCCCGTAGGACGGGCTTTGTCTCAGGCCCGAGCGAAATGATCATCGGAGATCTCTTCGACCGCGAAGGCGCCCCGATCCAAGACGCGGCAGTCTGCTCTCATCGAGATCACGCCGATGCCGTGGCTCATCGCCTCTCCCGCGAGAGCTGGGGACGCTATGTCGCGCTTCTTCCGACCCCTTCTGGGCGGACGTCCGTGTTCCGAGACCCGAGCGGGTCGCTGGAGGCCTATAGTTGGTCGCTCAGCAGCGGGCTTGCCGTCGTGACGTCGACGCCGACCAGGCTCCCGACCGCCCTGCAGCCGCCGCAGCTCGTGCTCAACTGGGAGAAGATCTGGCGCTTTCTCGCTGCGCCTGCCGCCTTCGGTGACGGGAGTCTCTTCGATGGCGTAAGGAGCATCAGACCGGGCGAGATGGCGTTCGCCGGCGATGCGGCGCGCCCGGGCATCCAGATCTGGCGCCCCAGCGACTTCGTCGTGAACTCCCGCCCCGACCCCGGCGAAGCGGAAGAGATGGTGCGGCGTGTGGACATGTGCGTTGCCGCCCTGGTCAGCGGCCATGATCGGGTGCTGATGCAGCTCTCAGGCGGTCTGGACTCGGCGGTCGTGGCGAGCGCGCTGGCCGCGAGCGGGGTGTCAGCACGCGTCGTGCAGTGGCTGAACCGCTTCGGCGACCGACCTGAAAGCGATGAGCGCGCGTTCGCGCGCGCAGTGGCCGAACATCTTGGTGTCGAAGTCACATTTGCAGAGCGAAAGGCCATCCCCATCACGGAGGAAGGGCTCGCCGAGCTCGCGGGCTCGTTTCACCCTGCGATGGCGGGCGTGGACCTGAGCCGGGATCGCGACGAGGCGGACCGACTTCGCGACACCGGCGCCACGGCGATCGTCTCTGGAGAAGGCGGCGACGCCGCATTCTTCCAGATGCCGAGCGCCTTGGTGATTGCAGACGCTGTGAGGCGTCAGGGACTCGGCGTTCTGGCGGGCCCATTGCCGGGCCAAATCGCACGCCGCACTCGGCAGCCCGTCTGGACCGTTCTGCATTCTGCGCTGACCGCGCTCGTCGGAACGCCGTCACCCGTGCGTCTGAACTCCCCTTACGTGACCGACCTTCCGGCCGCGGCCGTTCTTCGCCATCCTTGGGTCGAGGAAGCGCGCGGGGCCAAGATCTCGCCCGGCAAGCTGCTGCAGGTGACAGCGATGTCGGCAGCGCACATGCTGCCGGGCGAGAGCCGGCGCCGGCAGCTGGCGGAACACCTATACCCACTTTTCGCCCAACCCGTGATGGAGCGGTGCCTTTCCATTCCCTCCCCGGTGCTCGCGGGAGGGAGTTTCGATCGACCTTTTGCGCGACAGGCATTTACGCATCGGCTGCCGCGCTCAGTCCGTTCGCGCCGCGCCAAGGGCGATCTCAGCTCGTACTATGCGCGCCTGGTGGCGAGGAGCCTGCCGGCTCTTCGTCCTTTTCTCCTGGACGGGGCGCTTGCCGAGGCAGGCGTGCTCGACCGCGCCAAGCTCGACGAGGCGCTTACGGTGGAGCAGCTCATCTGGGGCGCCTCGCCCAATCAAATCATGTGGGCGGCGGCGACCGAAGCCTGGGTGCGACATTGGCAAGGCCGAACGGGCGACTCGCTGAGCGCCCCGAGGAAGTCCTGAGCTCACGGGAATCCAGTCGCTCTTCAAAGAAGGTGAAGATTCGATCGTACATGTCGCGAACGTTTCCGGGGCTGAGGAACGCATGCCCCTCCCCCCAATAGGTGACGAGAATGGCGTCCTTGCCCTGACGATAGAGCGCCCCGAACATCGCTTCGGACTGGTCTGGGAAGTCGCGATCTCCGGTCATCAGGAGGAGTGGCGTCTCGATCCTGTCCGCAGCCATAATAGGACTGTTCTTCCTGTAGAGTTCGGGTGCGCGCCAGGGCGGAACTCCCAATCGGACCTGCCCCGCCTCGACATTGCCCGTGCTCCAGTTGCTCATCACGCCCTCTTCGGGCGTGGTCCGATACGGGGGCTGAAGCTTCGCCCACATCGCGGTCATGTCACTGACGCCCGCCAGCGCCACAGCCGCACGGAACCGGTTTGTCTGAGTCACGGCCGCAAGCGTGGAAAGTCCCCCGAAGCTGTATCCGATGAGAGCCACCCGTTCGGGATCATACGCGCCTCTCGATGCCGCATCAGAGCGCGCGGCAGCCTCTACCTTGAGGATACGAGCGGCCATCCCCGGCAACGGCCCTTCGGGCTCGTCGGCGCGAGGCAAGCTCGGCGTCAGCACGGCGTACCCGCGCCCGACGAGGACTCGTATGTCGCCCATGAACCCGGCCCCGGCCGCCTCCTTCGGCGCTGGCGGCGCGGCGTAGGCCTGCCCCGGATAGATCTTGATCACGAGTGGCGGCGGAACGTCAGACTCTGCGGGAAGGAAGAGCCAGCCGAGAACCGTTCCTTCGGGCCCGCTTCGAACCGGAACGATCCGTGGAAGATCCACCGACGTGAGATGGCGATTGATCTCGGCGATCTGACGCACAGATCCGCTCCGGGTCGACAGCTTCAGGACCTGGCGCCCTCTGATGTCGGCTTCCCTGACAAGCACCGCCGAACCCTGCCCCTCCACGGCCAGCACCTCACCTCGGCTCGGAAGCCTCAGGGCGTTCCCACGCCCAGTGGAATCGACCGACGCCAGCGATCGAGACGAGCCGTCCCACGCCGTGAGCCAGCTACGCTCCGGCAACGTTCCGTAGGTCAGACGCCCCCCGCGGCCGGGCGGCGGGTTAGGCAGCGCCGGCTTGCCGGCAGGCCGCGCGATTGATGACGTCTCCCCCGCCGAGTCGACTCGCCACAACGCACCGGCCGCAGCCACGACCAACGCGTCCGGGCCTGCCGCGATCGTCCGCTCGGGCGAGGCCGGAATGGCGCGCGTCAGATTGTGGACGCCTGCAGGACCGATACGGAACCAGTCCGTTCGGACGTCCGCGCCATGGCGCGCGAGCACGATCGGCTCACCTCCGAGCCAGCCCGCATGAACGAACTCAGGGCGCAGATCGACCACGGGACGGATGGCGTCTCGGCCCTCGATCGCCGCTCCGTCACTCGCCCGCACGCGCAGCAGAGCCCCGTCGGTCCATAGGCCGGACGGTCCACGCGCGAATACGAGCAGCTCATCGCCGCTCGACGCCCACGAAAGGAGGTGGCTCAAGAAGTCTCGATCTGGAGCGACGTCGATCCGGCCACCGCCCGTGAGGTCGAGGATGGAGAGCCGCGTCGCCTGCGTGGCGAGACCGGCTGGTCCCTGGACGGGACCATCCTCGCGCGACTGGACGTCGGCTCCGGCTTCGAAGATGGCGACCCGCTCTCCGGTCGGGGACACCTCGAAATCGATGAACTCGCCGCGCGCCAGCACCTGCCTGGCACCTGTACGGACATTGACGCGCACGAGATTTCTCGGGGGCGGCCGTCGCCGGACCGTCGCATAGGCGCCGCTTCCGAGTACGGTGGCGCTCACCTGACCGGCGGCCGCGGCGGCCCAGAGCCTGGGCGCCCGCTCGGCCGCCACCCACCCGGCCTGCATGCGCCATGGCAGCTCGCCCTCCGGCCAGGCGATGACCAGAACCTCCTCGTCGTTGAGCCACTGCAATACCCTGCCGCCGCGGACTTGATCGGGGGTGAGATCGAACCACCGAACGTCGCGGCCATCGAGTTCCACGACGCCGAGCCGCCAGGTTCGCCCCTGAAGGCGGAAGACCGCGAGCCGGTCTCCGCTTGGCGAGAAATCGGCCATGACGACACCAGCGCCGGCCGGCCCCGGCACGAGGGGCTCCGCCCTCCCCTTCCCTGTGACAGGCGTCACGTAGAGCCGCGAAAGCGCTACGCCGATCGCAAGGTCATGATCAAAGCGCCGCGCGCTATCAAAGCGATCGCGTTGTTCGAAGACGAGCCAGCGGCCGCTCGGATCGAATGCAGCCGCCCCGAACGACTCTTCGGCCAGCAGGTCATCGACGGTGAACGGCCGTGCGAGCGCCGCCGACGCGCAGAAGAGGACGACCGCCAGCGCGGCGATGAGACAGCGGAGCATCTGTGCTCACCAACGACGTGTCAGCTGCAGGGAGGCGAACCTGCCCACCGGATCGGCGTTCGCCGGGTCGAAGGCGACCCCTGCGGTGTTGTCGTAGAAGGGCGGATCGCGGTCGAAGAGGTTGCGAACGTTCAGCAGCACTTCCGTCCCCCGCATGGGCCCGGCAGCTGGCTCCCAACGCAGCTGAAGATCCAGAGTTGGATTCGCGTCGATCTCGGCGCCGGTCGGATCGCGATAAGCTCCCACATAGTTGAGCGCCACCAGCGCGGAGAGCTCCTCCCGCGCCCACTCCGCCGCAAACCGGGACCTGAACTTGACCGGGTAGTTCGTGGTCCCGACCCGCTCCACGACACCGGAGGTGGGCGTAAGACGCTGCTCATAGTCGAGCATGTAGGCCGCGTT